>SESG01014823.1_pt1 | contig 29437 bp, 32 predicted proteins | sample 3171421 | NCBI WGS metagenome assembly SESG01 (sample SAMN10866946, study PRJNA518727) | freshwater metagenome | biome: subpolar coniferous forest; feature: holomictic lake; material: water; isolation source: holomictic Lake 227, 6 m and 8 m depth | place: Canada: near Kenora, Ontario | collected...
GAAGGTAGTTTTCCAGTAAATACATTCTGACTTATCTCAGAATTCCAGGCAGCATCCACTTGTTTTTGCAGATCAGAGTATAGTGTTCCAGCAGTTGTGCAATTCGTAGTCCCCATAAAACTCATGATCACATAGGCAGCAACTGCAATGGTAAATACAATTATCAAAATAGAGAATATCATTCCAAAAGATAACTCAAACTGTCCTCTCTTTACCATGGATATCTGAAGGAAAAAGCATAATTAAAGGTTTCGAAACCTTTAATGCATTCAGTCAAGACATTTAATAGTTCCAGAAACTTTCAACACCTTTAGTTTTCCAGAACATGCGGCAAATGCTGCCAGAACATTACTCAATTCTCCTCTTTCAACGGACATTAGTACACCTCGATCAGATTTCAAAAAGACAGGCATGGCCTTTACCCATCCAAGAATACCGATGTAATCAAGTATGGCATTTTTCACCACGTCCTGACTTTCGGCTTTCAGTAGAATATATCTTTTCTTTATCCTCGCACTTGAACTCAGTCCCATAATCCATACAGGAAAACACATTTTTTATATTCTCTCATTAAGCTAAAAACCTATTTAAACTAGGATTTTCTTAATCAATTATGAAGATACATGCAATAGGAGGATATAGTGAAGTCGGAAAGAATATGACTGCCCTGGAAATAGGAGAAGATGTAATTCTATTCGATTCAGGTCTATTCCTTCCAGCAATAGTCGGAGTTCAGGAAAGAGAGAAGATAGTAACTGAAAGAGGCATGCGCTCTCTTGGAGCATTGCCCGATGATTTATATCTAGAAAAAAAAGGACTGCGTGGTAAAGTCAGAGCAATTCTAGTTTCTCACGCACATCTAGATCATCTTGGAGGCCTTCCATACAATGCAGAAAGATATGACTGCCCAATCATTGGCACACCATTCACAATCGAAGTTCTTAAGGTAATAATGCAAGACTCAGATCAAAAAATAAGAAATAAATTAATTGTTGTACAACCAAATGGCACAATTATGGTTCGTGGAAAAAGTCAGGATTACAAAGTTGAGTTTATCAACATGACTCACTCCACAATCCAGAGTGCAATAATTGCAGTACATACTCCGGAGGGTGTCGTATTGTATGGGAATGATTACAAATTAGATAACTCTCCCGTATTTGGAGATAGGCCTAACTACCACCGACTAAAAGAATTATCTCACAAGGGAGTAAAGGCACTTGTTGTAGACTGTCTCTATGCTCCAGATGATAGAAAAACTCCATCTGAAAAAATTGCAAAAGGTCTTCTAGAAGATGTAATGTTCACAACGGACAATCATAAATCTGGAATGATTGTAACTACGTTTTCCTCCCACATTGCTCGCCTTAAGACCATTGCAGAGATGGGGAAAAAATTGAATAGAGAAGTAGTCTTCCTAGGCAGAAGTCTAAACAAGTATGTTACCGCAGCAAAGAATATTGGCAAGGCGCCATTCATCAAAGATATAACCATCGTCAGCTACAAAAAACAACTTGAAAAGATGCTCAGAAAAATAAATTCCAATAGACAAAATTATCTAATTGTTTGCACCGGACACCAGGGAGAGCCAGGTTCAATGCTTGACAGAATTTCCAGAGGCAGTCTGCCTTTCCATCTTGCAAAGGAAGATCATGTCATATTCTCATCTAAAACAATTCCAACTCCAATAAACGAAGCAAATCGTCAGGAATTGGAAGTAAGACTTAAACACGCGCAAGTTAGAATATTTGATAACGTTCACGTTTCCGGACACGGAGGACGTGAGGATCTGCGTGATCTAATCAAGCTTACAAATCCTGAAAATGTAATTCCCTCTCATGGAGAACTTGCAAAGAGACAAGCTGGAGCAAATCTTGCAGAAGAGCTAGGCTACAAATTATCAAAAACAGTCCATCTTGTGGAAAATGGACAATTTGTTCACCTATGACTAAAGAAGAAATAGCAGCAGGCCTTAGAACTGCCATAGAGCACGGTTATTCTCTAGAGAATGCTGCAGAAAGTTTTGTCAACGCAGGATATAATCCAAATGACGTTAAAGATGCTAAAGAAATTGTTTCAATGGGTGCAAGCTCAATAGTAAGACCTGATAAACCAATGCAAATTGAAGATACTTCGGCATTAAAACAAACCTCCATCCCCATGCCCTCAAAGGTTTCACAATCGGAATCTTTTTCAGCAGCACCAAATCAAAAAGCTCAAACACAGACCAAGAGCGGTGCATCAAAATGGATGATTCTGGGAATTTCAATTCTTCTAGTACTGATCGGAATTATTTTGTTCTTCATGATATTCGGAGAAAGTATTCTTTCAATGTTCATGAAATGAACATGAACATGAAAAACAGGATTAAAAAATAAAATGATCTACGAACCTTCCGATGATTCATATCTCTTGGAAAAGTATGTGAAAAAATTTGCAAAAGGCAAATCAGTTCTAGACATCGGATCGGGCTCGGGCATCCAGGCAATGTCTGCCCTCAATGCGGGTGCTAGTTCAGTTCTAGCTTCAGACATTAATCCAGAAGTAATTTCATTTCTAAAGGAAAGGGGAATACCTTCCAGGCAATCAAATCTTTTTGAAAAAATATCTGGAAAATTTGATCTAATAGTGTTCAATCCACCATATCTGCCAGAGGACAAACGCGAAGATAAATCTAGCAAACTCACCACCACGGGTGGAAAGAAAGGAGATGAAATAATCCTGCGATTTTTAGGCAAAGTAAGATCGCATTTGAATGGAAAAGGTGTAGTCCTACTTCTTCTTTCATCACTTACTCCAAAAGATAAAATATCTCTTCTCCTAAAAGAAAATGGTTTCAAAAAGGAAGTTCTTGAAAAAAAGAACTTCTTCATGGAGTCCTTGGAAGTCTGGAAAATCTCAAGCTAAATTTAAACTGGAGTCAAATTCAAATAACCAGTGTCTTCACCAAGACCCAATATATCTCTAACCAATTCAGGTCTCAAATAGGGTTCAATTCTACTCTTCTCAATTTTTTCAAGAATTTCTAATCTTTCTTCCATTTCGCTTAAATCTGTTGCAGCCCTTAATTCCGAAAGGCCCTTCTCGCCATCAACGCCCATAGCAAGATAATCTATGGAAGCCCCAGGCATAGGAACCCACTTTCCACTATACCTTGGTCCGTCTTTTATCATCGCATAGACTAATGAAGCAAAACCTCGCCTTGGATGTACTTTCCAAAAGTTCAGATTATTACCGTCGTGTAATCCAAAAACAAGTTTAACTTGGTTTTTGAAAACAATGTCTTTTCCTTCGTCAATCAAACCACCAACAACTCTCCCATCATCTAAAAATCGCATTGTCCCAGTAAAGGTACCTGCAATTCCGCAATGAGTATATCCTCCAGACGCATCAAAGTTTCTCATGTTTACCAAACCTCCAAGTAGTTTAAAAATATAATTGTTTTCTAACGCTCTATTTGGAATAACAATCAACTCCAAAATAACAATGTTTAAAAGCATATTTCTTCATAATTTTTCATGGAAATGGATCAAGCAGTATTCCTCAAGGCTCAAATCCTAGAGAGAACTTTCAAGGAATCTCAGGAAAAGATTGATTTTCTAGAACAGCAAATAATTGAATTGGATAAATTCAAGCAGTCAATAAAGGCAATCAGTGATTCAAAAGGAAAAGAGATAATCTCTCCCCTTGGAAAAGGAGTTCATGCGAAGACTTCATTGGTTGATGACGATTTCTTTGTCGAAGTTGGTTCGGGCGTAGTCGTCAAAAAGACGCCAGCACAACTCATCAATACAATAGACTCTCAGATCTCCCAGCTACATGATGCACGAGCCCATGTCTCCGGAGAATTGGAGATAGCAAGACATAGTCTTATTTCATTGCTAGAGGAAATTGAAACTAATCAGAAAAATTAAAATGGACACAACACCATTATTCTATAAAGGACACGAGGAATTCAAAAATATTCTTGCCGATGAAAGACTTTCACGTCCTGGAAGAGCAATCCGAGTTTATAATTATGCTCGATTCTCCGGTGATGAAATGATTTACGTAATAGGCACTGAAAAGCAGTTATTCGATTCCAAGACTGGAAAGAAAGTAAAACCAGAAGAAGTTTTTAGTAGAGATGTTGCTCCAGATGGATGGAGTGTTGAAGGGTTTGCAATTGATTTGCTTCCAGAAGAAGAGTTAGAAAAGATTTTAAAAAATCCTCCAATTTAATTTTTATAATTTCTTTCCGCTTTTTTCAAAAATTCTTTAAAACTAAGAACTCCAAGTTCCGACACCACACCACGAATGTATTTGCTTTCAATCATTTCAAAAGCAGGATTCTGCACCTTCACATTTTTTGGACTACGAGCCCAGACTTCGTGGAAATCTCGTTCCTCAATTTTGACATGCTTGGGAGAATACTTCCAAGAATCTGCAACAATGTACAATGGTTTTTTGTGGACAAATGAAATTTCAGCAATTGCATCACTGCCTATCTTATTTATTACTCCCTCCGACAGAATGGCATCAGCCCCTATCAAAATAACATCTACTTCCTTCAGAGCTGCATGCATTCCAGAATCAATAAAGTTTTCAACAATTATTCCTGCCCTGGACAATTCACGAGCTGTCTTTCTACCCTGATAGAGCGGACGCGTTTCAGTGTTACATACTCTGAAATGCATTCCTTTTTTCTTTGCATAAATTAATGCACTAGTTACATTACTCGAATGACAATGTGTAAATATCTTTTTCTTACCTCTAATTACCTTTAGAACATTCACATTTATCTTTTTCTGCGTCTCAGATAAATGTGTTAGAACCTCTTCTTTCCTGCCCTTATGCAATTTATTCAAAGCATGGAACAACATTGGTTCAGTAGGCCTTAACTTTTCTAAATCTTTTTTATTTTTATCAGTGGGCATAAGAATGTAGGCTTTCACAGCAGCCTTTGCCACAGCAGTTGCTCCCTGTATTCTTATCGCTCTGATGTCGGACTTGATTTTTCTTACCAACGCCTCTCTTTTCATCTAAACTATAGGGATTATCTATATAAAAAACTATTTAAGTGCCAGTTCCATTTTTATATGGAGGTGTTGAAATGTTAGAAATGCTCATTAATCCACAGAAGGCCGAGAGGCAACCCTGGGAAATGTTTTTTATAGGTCTATTTTACGCCAGCATCTCACTGCTTATGGTAAGTTGGATATTTGGCGGAGACGCTGTTTTGTCAAAATATTCAGGAATACTCATAGTTACATTTACCGTTCTTTTTTCCATTCCATTTATATATTATACAATTAAGCTAGAAGAAACTAAAGTTATTCCTGGAATGGGAACCATCGCTCTCCTAAAGGAACACAGACATGCCATATATGCCTTCCTCTGGCTGTTTATGGGCTTTATAGTAGCATTCTCCATATGGTATATAGTTTTACCTTCAAATGTTAACTTTTCTGCTCAAATCCAAACATACTGTTCTATCAATAGACCTGGAAATTTTGACGCCTGTGTTCAGCAATACATCAAACCAAGTTCAACAGCAGCCCTCACAGGGCACGTAACCAGTACCGATCGACTTCTGTCCATATTTTCAAACAATATGTATGTCCTTCTATTTACTCTTCTATTTTCTCTCATAATTGGAGCAGGAGCAATATTCATCCTTGCTTGGAACGCAACCGTCATTGCCGCAGCAATAGGAATATTCACAAAATCAGACATTTCTTCTCTTCCAATGGGGCTGCTTAGATATATGATTCATGGCATTCCAGAAATAGGAAGTTATTTCATCGTCGCTCTTGCTGGTGGAATGGTTTCCGTAGCAGTCATAAAACACGAATCAGGTACAACAAAATTCTGGGATATCCTTCAAGACTCATTAAATCTCATTCTTGTCGCCGTTGCTGTTCTAGCCATTGCCGCGATTATTGAAGTTTACATAACTCCAATATTTTTCTAACTTCTTTAAGTTCAGAAAGTTTATATATCATGTTTTATACCCTTTAGAATGTCTCAAGACGATAAAAATACGGATGAACTGGTAAAAAAAAGAATCGCACTTGTCAAAGATAAGCTGAAGGGCGGTTACGCTTGGATTGTTTATGTAATTCTAGCAGCTCTGGTCGTTTTTGCCTATTGGATTAGAACTCTAAATCTATCCAAGCTACGTGATATAACCACCGGAGGATGGACTCTAGGTCCAGACCTGGACCCATTCCTTTTCCTCAGATGGGCAAAAGAAATTCTAGTTAATGGATTCTTGCCAGCAATAGATCCAATGCGTTACGTCCCACTAGGATTCAATACTTCAGAAGAAATGATGCTTCATTCCTACATGATGGTTTGGTTCCACAACATTGTTTCAACCCTGGGCATTTCTGGTTCAATAGAACAATCGGCAGCCCTGTACCCTGCCGTTTTGTTCGCACTAACTGTTCTAGCATTCTTCTTCCTTGTAAGAAAAATATTCTCGGGTAATCTTGGCAAAAATAAGTCTAACATAATCGCTCTAGTATCTTCGTTCCTACTCATTCTAATTCCTTCCCTTCTCCCAAGAACAATTGCAGGCATTCCTGAAAAGGAGTCTGCAGGTTTCCTTTTCCTTGTTCTCGCATTGTACTTTTTCATATGGGCATGGCAAAGTAAGTCTTGGTCTAAGATCGTAATTCTATCTCTTCTTTCGGCATTTTCAACTGCAGTCATGTCATTAATCTGGGGAGGATTTATTTACATCACCTTCACAATTGCCCTTGCTCTCATGGTCGCATTTCTTTTCGAACAGATAGATCACAAACGTCTTCTAACTTCAGTGCTTTGGTTAATTCCGGCATACCTAATCATGGGCATGTTCTCTCCTCGTTACACAATATATAATCTAATCAGTTCAACATCCACAGTTATCCCAATAATTGTGGTTGCAATAATAATTTTTGATATACTCATCATGAAAAGAATGTATCATAAATTTGAGAAATTTAATTTTACCAAGAAGATTTCTAGACAGATATTCTCACTAATCATATTTATCATCCTTGCTGTTCTTCTTACCATCCTTCTTTTTGGACCATCATTCATTACGGACAAGCTCGGAGACGTAAAGAAGAGTTTAATCGCTCCAGTTACCGATAGACTCGGAGTTACGGTTGCAGAAAATAGGCAACCTTTCTTTGCCGAATGGGCGAATCAATTTGGGCCAGTCATATCGGGCATCCCAATCCTATTCCTATTGTTAATGATCGGTTCCATATATCTGTTCTATAGAATATACTCTCATCTTAGCAGAAAAGATAAGATAATTGCCACAGCTTCATACGTCTATCTTTTGTTAGCCATAGTATTCAGCAGATATACTTCTTCAGGAACCTTTAATGGAACAAATTTCATAAGTGTCATATTTTATTTCTCAGGATTCATCGTATTTGCTGGGGTGCAGGCATACACATACTTCCAAATTTATAAAAAAGGAGAACTATCTAAGTTAAGTGAGATTGACTTTGGGTCCATATTACTATTTGCATTTTTCTTCTTCAGTCTTGTCTCAGCAAGAAGTGCAGTCCGTCTCGTAATGGTTCTAGGAATTCCAGCTTCAATTCTTTCAGCATACCTGGTGGTAGAATTTATTTCCATAGCTTTAGCACAAAAAGATTCCACAAAGAAGATGATTTTCTGGATTCTCGCAGGTCTGTTTACAATTGGTTTATTGATGTCGGCATATTCAATGTATAATGAAACAAAAGGAATGTCTGAAAACTATGCCCCAAATGCATACACAATGCAATGGCAAAAGGCGATGCAATGGGTTAGAGAAAACACTCCAGCCAATGCAGTATTTGGGCACTGGTGGGATTATGGTTACTGGGTGCAAAGTATAGGTGAAAGAGCAACAGTTCTCGATGGTGGAAACGCAATTCCATATTGGAACCATTTAATGGGTCGTTATGCTCTAACTGGGTATGATGATTACTCTGCTTTAGAATTCTTATATACTCATAATGCAACGCACTTCCTCATTGACATGACTGATATTGGCAAATATGGAGCGTTCTCTTCAATTGGTTCAGACGCTGGATATGACAGAGCAAGCTGGATTCCTGCATTTTCCAGAGATAACAATCAGATACAGGAAAAGAAAAATTCAACACTATATGTATACTCTGGCGGCACAGCCCTCGATGCAGATATAATTTATAATCAAAATGGAACAAGAATCTTCCTTCCAGCTTCAAAGGCAGGGCTTGGAGCATTCCTAGTCGAACTTTCAAACGATGGCAAGATAGTGAGCAATCCAATAGCAATATTTGTCTATCAAAACAATCAATATAGAATTCCAGTCAGATATGCTTTCGATGGAGAGTTCCACGACTTTGGAGCAAATTCAGGCATTGAAGCAGGAATTTTCCTTTTCCCAAGGGCAGTTCAGAATGCACAGGGCCAAATTGGAGTAGAGAAGAACGGAGCGATGTTATATCTTTCAAATAGAACTGTAAAATCTCAATTAGCAAGATTATATTTGTACAAGGAGAATGATTCATACTTCAAATTAATTCATTCGGAAGATGATTTCCTAGTCGCACAGATGAAACAACAAAGTCTTCTATCGGCAGATGAAGATTTCGTACTCTACAGCGAACTTAGAGGCCCTCTAAGAATCTGGAGCATTAGCTATCCATCGAATATTAAATCCGTTCCAGCATATCTTCAGACCACAGATCCTGATGCAAAATGAACTCTCTTTTAACAATTCCGATTCTTGCAAGCTTTTTCATAACTCTGTTTCTTCTACCATATTGGATTAGAAAAGCCAAGCAAATTGGGCTAGTATGGGATGATATGAATAAACTAAAATATGAAAAGGTATCAGGTTCTGGCGGAATTGCAGTTCTTGTGGGATTTTTAATGAGTGTATTTATTTATCTAGCATATCTTTCATTCATAGCTAAAGACATTTCAAATATTGCATCCATTCTTTCAATAGTGCTAGTTATTTTTCTTGCTGCAAGCATTGGATTTTTAGATGATTTATTTGGATGGCAACAGGGAGGCATGTCAAAACGCTCAAGATTGCTTCTCCTCCTATTTATCTCACTGCCCGTAGTCGTTCTAAATGCAGGAAAGGACGTAGTATCCCTTCCATTTTTAGGTACTCTAAACTTAGGTTTATGGTACCCCCTAGTCCTAGTCCCTATAGGGATTATCGGTGCAACTTCTACCTTCAACTTCCTTGCCGGATTTAATGGTCTAGAAGCAGGTCAGGGAATCTTAATTCTTTCTGCATTGAGTTTGGTTTCGTATTTAACTGGCACCACATGGCTTGCAGTTCTTCTTCTCTGCATGGTTTTTGCACTGATTGCATTCCTCGTATTCAATTTCTATCCGACTAAAGTCTTCCCAGGAGATTCATTAACCTATGCAGTCGGTGCGGCAATTGCTGTGTCAGCAATCCTTGGTAATTTTGAAAAGATAGCTATATTTTTATTCATTCCATACATAATCGAAGTTATTCTAAAGTCTCGTGGGCGATTAAACAAATATTCATTCGGTGCGCCACAAAAAGACGGTTCTCTAGACCTAAAGTATGATAAAATATATGGTTTGACTCATCTCTCAATCCTAATCCTAAAGAAAATAGGTATTAAACCGACTGAAAAGAGAGCAGTATATTTAATCTGGCTGTTCCAATTGGCGATTATTGTCCTAGGGTTTATAATATTCAGAGAAGGGATTTTCATAAGATGAATAAATTAAATATCAATCGTGAATTAGTTCTCGGAAGTATAATCCTTCTTGTCACATTTAACATCTACAACCTATTAAATTTTGTATTTCAATTTTCAATGGCAAGACTTCTTTCCATTGCCGACTATGGGGCACTGGCCACCATAATGTCCGTAATATACATAACTGGCATATTCTCCGAATCAATTCAAAATTTAATGACCAAACATGCATCGGAAGAGAAGAATCTTGGAAAGCTAAAGAATATATTTAAGAGAATATCGAAGAGAATGATTCTTGCATCAATTATTATTTTTGTAGCATATATCGTTTTAGCAATTCCATTTTCATTCTTGTCACATATAAGTTATCCACTTCTTGCTCTAAACGGATTGATGATCTTTGCTGCATTTTTCATTCCAGTTTCAAGAGGACTTCTTCTGGGAAGAAAGAAATTTTATGGTCTGGGCATAAATCTAATCGTCGAATCTTCCATTAAACTTATTTTTGCCATTGGTCTAGTTATTATCGGTGCCAGAGTGTATGGTGCAATTACTGGAATAATACTGGGTAGTTTGGTAGCATTCTTCATTTCATTCATAAACATATCGGACATAATCAAATCTAAGGAAAAGCAATCTGATGCATCAAAGATTAAATTAGATATCAAGCCAATATTCATTATTACCTCTTGTCTTCTCCTTTTCTATAGTGTAGATATAATCATTGCTAGAATGGTCTTTTCTCCAGAAGTATCTGGAGCCTATGCCATAATCTCAATTCTTTCCAAAGCCATGTTCTGGGGGACTCAGCCAATAAGTCGTGCAATGTTCCCAATGACATCTGAAAAAGTAAAGAAAGATTCACGTATCCTTCTCTTGAATGCAGTACTTTTTGTTTCCATTACTCTAATTGTGGCCCTATTAGCCCTATACTTCTTCTCAGACAAGATAATTTCAGTCTTTTCGGGGAAAACCCTTGTTGGTTTGGCAGAACCTCTAATGTATCTTTCTCTTGGCACTTCTGCTCTAGCATTTACGAATCTAGTTCTTCTTTACAAACTATCCAAGAATGCAATATCCAAACCCTCCATATTCATAGTTTTCATTTTAATCGAAGTCATAGCCCTATTCGTATTCTCTAGCACCATACAATCATTTTCACTAGCCTTCCTAATCTCCTCAGTTATATTTTTGATTGGTGCATCCCTAATTTCAATTAGGAATAAAAAATGAAAATCGGTATCGTGATTCCAGCATACAATGAAGAGAAAAGGATAGCAAAGACTCTTCAAGCATATTCAAAATATTTTGAGAATGCAAGAAAAAAAGGAGAATTCGATTACGAACTTCTCATAGTTATAAATGGCACAACTGATAGTACTCCAAAAATAGTCTCTTCCTTTGTCAGAAAGAACAAACGCATCAAATCTTTAAATTTAAAACGAGGCGGTAAGGGTTTTGCTGTTCGCGCAGGGTTCACAAATTTCCTCAAGAGAAAGTTTGATTTAATTGGTTTTGTCGACGCAGATCTTGCGACTTCTCCTGAAGCATATAATGAACTGATATCAAACATCTCAAACTATGATGGCATAATTGCCAGTAGATACATTCCCGGAGCGAAGGTCAGTCCAAAACCAACCCTCGCCAGGATGTTTGTCTCTCGAGTGTTCAATATCCTTATTCGCGTAGTTCTTTTTTTACCATATCAAGACACTCAATGTGGTGCCAAACTCTTCAAAAGAGAAGCCCTGGGTCCAATAATGCCCAATCTATCAATGTCAAATTGGGCTTTTGACGTAGATATTCTCTTCAATTTACAAAGACAAGGATTCAAGATACGAGAGTATCCCACCACCTGGAGCGATCAGAAATATTCCAAGATTAATTTCATGCAGGCAGGTCCGTTCATGGCGCTTTCCATCATAAGGTTAGGTTTGATCAATTCACCCTTCAGATTCGTCATGAGATGGTATGATTCTTTGCCTTCTTGGTTGAAGATATACAACAAACTCAGATAGATTAGTTTTAAAACTAAGGAGTATTATGATTCATATGAAAAAAGTTTCATTTTTAATGGCTGCACATAATGAGGAGAAGATAATTTACCATTCTCTGAATAACCTTCTTAATCTTACATATGGAAACTACGAAGTCCTCATAGGTCTGGATGGTTGTACCGATGGAACTGAAGAGATAGTCAGAGAATTCTGCAGCAAATCAAAAAATTTTCGATATTTTAAGCTAAATCTTCGTTCTGGCAAGCCAGCAGTCATAAATGCCCTCATAAAGAAAGCCCGTGGCACAATCATAATAGTTAATGATGCAGATTGGATTTTCTCAGTGCATAGCAAGAAGGATTTTTCCAAACTAATATCAAATTTCAATGATTCCAAAGTTGGAGGCATTGCCGAATCCCTACCAATCGAATGGGATAAAGATAAAATGAAGAAGGGCAACTTGGGATATCTCATGGTTGCCTATAGTTCGTATTTTTGGATGGAATTTCAAAAGAAGTTCTATAGTTATGAAAAAAAAGGAAAAAGATATCTTAAGGGACCAGAAATGTTTATGACAAACATTTTCAGAAGAGAGTTGTACAAACCTAATACTTCTCTCGGGGATGACTTTGAGAGAACATATGACATCATGAATGAAGGAAAATCAGTTATTTTGATAGAAAATGCACCTCGCATGGTTTCTTATTTAAATCATATATCCTTATTTGATTTGTTCAAGCAAAAGATAAGAACTGCCAAAGCAAGAGAACAAATAAATAGAAAAGGAATGAGCATCCCAGGTTCTTATTATCTAAAAGTCATCATTTTTATGATAAAAGAATCATTTAAATCCGGAATTAAAACCGGTGTTTTGACATCCTCATGGATAATCCTCACAAGCCTCGCCACAATGATATCAAAAATAATGAGATTTGATACAAAAAAGGGTTGGTCAATGCGAATCCGGCGTTAATTTCAATAAGGTTTAACAAGTTTTATATATTGTAAAATCAAAATACTGACATGGACAAAAATCTTCCCCTATTGTTAAGGCTAGGTTTAAGAGTAATCTCGCGTTTAATAGTAATATTTCACGGCCGAAGGCTAGAATCTCTTCTCATTAGAAAAGGTACGACAGACGAGTATACTTTAGTAAAGATCTTTCTCAAAAGAGAGTATAACCTCAAGGTTCCATTTAAACCAAGATTCATAGTGGACGCCGGAGCGAACAATGGATACTCTTCCCTATTCTTCGCCATGAAGTATCCCTGGGCAAAGATAGTTTCAATCGAACCAGAAGAATCAAACTATCAGGTTTTAGTAAAGAATACCTCTCGAATCAAGAACATTGCCCCCATACGTGCCGGTATTTGGTACAAACCAGGAAATCTTAAGCTGGCCAATAAGGACATGGGCAGAAAAAAGGATTCCTTTCAGGTCATTCCGGCCAAGAGCTCAGAAAGAGATAAAATACCTGCCATTACAATAAATCAGATACTAAAAAGATTTGGTAAAAGAGAAATAGATATACTTAAGATTGACATAGAAGGGGCAGAAAAGGAATTATTTGCACATAACTATACATCATGGATTAGTAAGGTCAACTGCATAATCATCGAGACGCACGATCATATCTCCAAGGGTTGTGAATCTTCTCTATTTAAAGCCATAGAAGGAATAGAATTTAAGAAAAGCAAAAAGGGGGAGAACATTATTCTAATAAAAAATAAGCATGAAAAATGATACAATAAACATTGCCTGTTCTACCAATGATAATTATGCTCCCCACATGGGGGTCATGCTCTACTCTCTTTTAAAAAACTGTTCTTCTCCAGACAGGGTAAGAATATATGTTGCCGATGGAGGAATTTCGACAGAGAATAAAGATAAGTTAAAGAAAGTCGTCGATTTATTCAAAGCAGAATTAAATTATCTCCTGCCAAATACCTCTTACTTCAAGAATCTTGCCATCGGTAGGCATTTCGGCATAGAAACATACTATCGTTTTTTTCTAATGGATCATGTTAAAGTAAAGAAAATGTTGTATCTAGACTGCGATCTAATATTTGAAGGTGATGTCTCCGCACTCTATGCCTACAATCTTGGAAAAAATATTGTAGCTGCAGTCAAGGATTTTGGAGATTCGAGCAAGAGAAATTTGATCCTAGGGCTAGGAAAGGAAGATCCATATTTTAACGCTGGTGTTTTGCTAGTCGATTGTGAAAGATTTCGTAAAGAGAAGATAACCAAAAAAGTTATAGAATTTATAAAACATAATCTGGAAAAAGTGGAATTTGCAGATCAAGATGGCCTCAATGCAATTCTTACAGGAAAATGGCGTGAAATTGATATGTCTTGGAACGTTATGCCTAAACTAGCATATCACAAGTACTTCTTTTGGGAGAATATCTCTTCCGAGGAAAACAGAAAAATCTCCGAATTATTGAGAAAACCTAAAATAATCCACTATTCTAGTTATATTAAACCTTGGTACCTAGTCGATATGATGCCTCTTAAAGGAAGATACCACTTCTATCTCAAAGATACTCCGTGGAGAGATCAGCCCTATAAGGATGCTTCAATTATTGGAATAATAAAAAGATTGAGCAGTTATTTCCTTTTCTTTTATTACAAAAGAAGGTCTCTAAAGAGTCTTAAGAGTTAATATGCTATTTCATAAACAACCAAGTTTGGTTGTTTTTTCTGTGCATCACCATATGAAACATAAAATGGCTTTAGCCTATTCTGATTAATCTGAGTCCAGGTATATATCCATTCGGGATGAGGCTCAAATATGGAAACCTGAATTAACTTTGGACGATTTTGTTCCAAATAATTATCAAACTCAGATCCATTCTTAAAAGAGGAGTAGGATGAAACATTTCTTTCACTGTAATACGTGCTCTGAGTATATGAAATAGAAAGTAATCTATCCCCTTCCAATGAATTCTCTTTAACCCATATACCTGCATCTTTCACCGGTGAATATGAACTAAACTTAGAATCAATAAGCTGGTTCGAATATGAAACTTGTAAATATCCAGAAACTAAAAGTAATATTATAATTAGCACAATGCCTGCATTTTTTAAGAGTTTATCAGCACTCTTGCCCACTATTTCCAAAGATCTTCCGACAAAGAAGAATATGAATGGCAGCCAAAGATATACCCATCTATCCTCTGCTCCCCTTATGTAAAATATGTAAAATGCCGAAACAATGACTAAAGTAATCACTCCAAATATATCTCCGTCGAACACTCGGTTTTTGTCCCTAGCAAGCACATCGAGGTACAGCAAAAACTTGAGAGATAGGACTAGCCCAATTAGAAATAGAATGAATGTACATACATCGGATAGTGTGTAAAAGAAATTAAACGTATACCAACCAAATGGTAAAACACTTCCCACAGCATTGGAATATCCTTCTCTGAAAGCAGTCAATGTGCCGAACTCAACATAGGACCAGATAAAGTATGGAATCAAAGAAACAATAAATGCGACAGCAAAATAATAGTATCCTTTAATCTTAAATGCAGATAATCTATCTTTAAGCAAGCCAAAGACTGCAATTATTAATGGAACAAGTAGTCCTGAAACTTTAAAGTAGAATCCGAGTGCTGCAAAAACTCCGGCATAGACTGCGAATTTTCCAACCTTTTCATTTTTCCAATATTTCCACATAAATAGTACTGAAAGAACTTGGAAGCTCATGGAGAAGAAGTCTGGTTGCACACGTGAAGTCCAGAATAGGAATGTCCAACTCACACTTGCTAAGAATGCTGCAATAAGTCCAATTTTTTGATTGTACATCTCTCTACCCAAGAGATAAACTGAGAATACGAGCAGCAAAGAAGGCAGCAGCACAAATGCAAATTTAATAAATTGCTCTCCAAGACCTATCATGAATGCCAAAGCTGAAATTGCCTGGAATAGCGGGGGTCTCTGCGGATTCAAATCATATGGAACTCCGAAGGCCCATTTCTTAGCCGTGGACATATATTCAGCCTCATCCCACCAGAGAGTTTGTCCAGCTGTATGAGTCCAATAATAGATACGTATGCCTAGAGCAAATATTAATATCCCAATTAAAATCAGATTTAAGGGATTAGAAAACCATTTCTTTATTTTTTCGGCTCTTTTTTCAATAGCTTTTTCTTCACTCACCATTATCTACCTTATTATCGAGGCTTTTTATTTATTGCCTTTTAGCTATTTGGTGCTCTCAACACGTTCCCATACCTTTCCAAAATCTCGTCTCCAAAGCCTAAAGTCCAAAAATACTCTTGCCCAGATGTATCCCCTCATAATCATAAGAAGAATAAACCATGCCAGTTCCTTAAACGAATCAATCTCAAACAGTTCAGCGAAACCAGAGATTATCTCGTCATTTAAGGAAGAAGATTTTTTCACTCCAAATTCTTTCTCCAACTGATAAACTCTTCCAGCTGTTCTTTTTTTCTGTCTTATCCAGTCTGGAAGATTGTCGGGATATTTCACAAATACTCTTGCTTCCGGACAATATCCAGTTTTAAAACCTTCCTTTATAGTCGACAAAGAGATATATGCATCGTCTGCCAGCACCTTTTCAGGGATAACCTTAACAATTCCCGCACGCAAAGCATAGAGATAGCCTGAACAGATGATGTCTTGATTTTTTTTAGTCTGTCGTAACCTAAGATTATGAAATCCATTGGTAAGAAGATGGGCCCAATAGCCAAAAATTCCATTTCTTTCATTAAGAGACACAACTCTTCCACTAACTGCACTGTATCTTGTCCTGTTCATGTAGTCTAGAAGCTTTTTGGCGGCTCCCTTCTCAGAATATACATCTCCATCCGTCAGAATCAGTATTTTACCTCTGGCTCTGGCAAATGCCAGATTAAGGGCGGCAGGTTTACCCTTGCCCAGATCTCTTATCAGAATAGTTTTTCCGTAGGACTTTTTTGCAGCATTCAGCGTTTGATTATCAGGAGCACAGACAAGAAGTTCAAAATCTTTTAAACCAAAAATTATGTTTTTTATTGCTTTTCCAACTGTTTTAGGTTCCCTATTTGTGGTTATTATTATGCTTATCACTCAAAATTTCCTCCAATTTTTCGAAAACCTGTTCAGCAGAGATACTCCTAGTTAGTTCTTCATCATATTTATCCATCTTATCCGGGAAGAATTCATATAATCTTTCAGCAATTACTTTCTCAAGTAAACCGTATCCTTCAATCTCGTTCGGACTTGTACAGAAGAAGAGTCCAATTGTTGGTTTTTTTAATGCCAATGAAATATGCAGCGCAAGACTGTCAGCCGAAACAATTGCAGAGCACTGGTAAACCAGAGACATGAACTCCATAATTGTATTATCTAGGTTATTAGAACAAATCTTCAATCCTTTTTCTATAATTTCATCTTTGACTTCTTCCATAAGTTTTATTTCCTCAGGACCGCCCAATAGCACAACTGAATAATTATTTTTCTCAGCAAGAGCAACAAATTCAACAATCCTGCCCCTATGCCAAGCCTTGGAAGGCCATCTTTTAGATGAACCTATGTGAATCCCTATTATCTTTCCTGAAAGATTGTTCTTTTGGACAAAATCTACTCCATATTCTTTTTCTTTTTCAGTCAGTCTAATCTCAAAAAGGTGGTCATCGTCATTTATCTCTGCAACTTCGAACATCATTTCCTGATAGGTCTTGTTATTTTGTCTTTTTAGTTCGTCATCAAAGATGGTATTCAAATAGTATTCAGCTCCTGGATTGAAAGCAACAGGATATTCACCATCAGCATAAAATCCTTTCTTTTCAGAGGCATTAATCTGCTTGGCGAGCTTTAAAGCTGAGGCATCTACGTCAAAATTATAAAGAGTATCAAATGAACCAACTCCTTCGCATGGAACAACTTCAATCTTATCAGCCAAACCCGACTTTTTAACGATATCCAAAGACTCTGGCTTGGTTATCCATGTTATTTTAGCTCCGGCATATCTCTTTCTTATGGCATTAACGACTGGAAGGGTACGTACTACGTCTCCAAGCGCTCCAAGCTTAATTATACATATTTCCATAATCTGCCTTGGCAAAAAGGCTTAAAATATCTTTATGTTTAGATATTACATGGGAACTGAACTAAAGGTATATCTTGCAGGTAAACTAGGATCTGAATCAGAAAGAGAGATGCTTGAAAGCGTAGAGAGGTTATGTAAATCAAAAGGGTTCATCACCTTCCTTCCCCATAGAGATGTTGGGCTGGCAAACGATATTTCCAACGTGAACAAAATATTTGAGGGAGACATAAAAATAGGATTTCAGAACGTCGATTTAGTAATTGCCTGCCTCGATGGTCTTCATGTGGGTGCAGGCACTGCCTGGGAGCTTGGATATGCCTATGCCCAGGGCATTCCTGCAGTAGGAATCAAGACAGATGAAGGTAAAGAAGAAGCATTAGGCTATCTGAGCTCAATTCTCCTAGGATCAATGGACATTGTTGGTTCCATGGACGAACTTGCTAAATGGATAGATAAATTCAAAGTTAATCGAGTGGCTTAGTTGATTTTATCTCAGTTTCTCTCCAGCCGTCAGAATATTTCCTTCCCTTTCTAAGTTCGAAGAACGCTCGTAAATATAGGTAAAGTCTAGCACCAAACAACTCCAGCGTCCACCAGTACTCCATCGGTTTTCTCGGAAAACTAAGGGCAAATACTGTTCCTTCTCTAATTTCATTGAAAAATGATTTAGTTCTAGGCATATCGGCAACAATATTATTCAAATTCTCATGTGCCTTCACATTTCTGACCTTTTGTGCAAGCCAATCTTTCCAATTTCCCGGATTCTTAACATATACCTCTGCATTTTCAACATATTTTATTTTATATCCTTTCTTCCAGAACAAGTATGGAATGATGCTATCTTCAGATGTTCCAAGAGGAAAGTCCATTATAACTCCCTTACGTATTGCAAACAAATATCCGGAACATTCAAAGAACTTTTTCTTCGAAGACATTCTCTTTCTCACTTTATCTATCCCCTCAAAGAGCAATTTTGCCCAAAAACCATATTTATTGTCTCTCTTTTCAACCGCTACGGGCTTTCCAGTTACACAACCAACTTCCTTATCATTAAATGAATCTATGATTGATTTGAGAGAATTCTTAGAAACATAAACATCTCCATCCGTAAGAACGAACAAGTCGTTAGTATTTGGAGAGCCATACTCTTGGAATATCATATTTAATGCATAGCTCTTTCCTTCTCCAGGATCTGGAAAGAAAAATAATCTCTTATCTCTGATGGATTTCTTTATCTTTTTTTCAGTCTCAGGAAACGGATCAACGACAAAAATTCTAAATTCTTTTTTTATTTTCTGCGCAAGGAAAGCTTTCACGGCTCTTATTGTCGCATTTGGTTCATTATATGAAAAAATAACTATGTCTATCATTATTCAGTTTGAATCGGATAATCTGCAGGCCGGATCATAACAACTCTTTCACCATTTGCCTTTTTTGCCTCAATCCTACATTTCTTTGTTCCCTGCTTGCCTATGTCTGACGTCTCGGTCGTTTCAACAGTGAGAACTTCTCCAGCTACCTTGATTTTATCTCCTTTCTTTATTTCAATTGCTTTCTTCATGCCAGATAGTATCTAACTAAGCTTATAAAGTTTATTTACCTAAATTTCACATGAAGAAAAAACAAGCAATTATCCTATGTTCTGGAGGCATAGATAGCACCGTAACAGCACATCTGGTTAAAAAAAGGATGAAATATTCAAAAATAGCCGTTCTTTTCTTTAACTATGGTCAAAAATCAATTAAAATGGAACGCAATTGTGCAAAGTACGTTGCTAAATCAATCAAATCCGGCTTCAAGGAAGTATCCTTACCAGAATTACATAACCTCTCAACATCTCTCATAAACATTCCAGGTAAACACAAAAGCATCTCAAAGTCAAATCTAAAGGACACTAGAAATGAGAGTAAAACTTGGTATGTTCCTTCTAGAAACACCCTGTTTCTAGCCTATGCTTCAGCTCTAGCAGAAAAAGGATTTATTCAATACGGTATAAAGTCAGACATTTTTGTTGGATTCAAATGTGAAGGCAATGATAGCTACCCTGACTCCACTCCATCATTCGTAGAAAAGATAAATTCTCTTTTTGCCAAATCATTAGTTTATCCAGTAAAGGTTATGGCTCCACTAATAAAATTAGACAAGGAAGACATAATCCTTCTTGGAAAGAGATTAGGAGTCAATTTTAGAAAAACTTTCAGCTGTTACATAGGAAAAAATAAGCCCTGCCGTTCGTGTCTTTCATGTAAATTAAGAGAAGCAGGATTTTATTGGGCGGGCCTGGAAGATAAGTAATTTCTATTCAAGTTCCATAATTTTATCCAACTTTCTAATGAACGCTTGGCTAGTAAATGCTCTGTCAATTCTACTTTCTCTCAGTTTAATAAAATCCCACGAATGTGCGTAGAACATCGGTTTTGTATAAATCAATTTTAACATTTTCACATATGCACGCATTAGAGATACTGGTAAGATTCGGACAATTAGGGAAACAAAAGGTAAAATAAGAGAGGAGCATGGCCTTTCCACAAGGTTTTTTCTTATTCTATACTCATTCAATGGCGAAAGGAAACTCTTTATCCAAAGTTTTGCCCTTCCAGGAAAGAAAAAGAGCTGTAGTAAGTTAAGTGGGGTGTAGCTTGAGTCATATTCGAATCCATATTTTTCAAGTAAATCTAATGTGGTATCATCAATACTATGTTGTGGGGCGCGAAACCCTCTAGGATTAAAACCAAGTACCTTTTTCCAGAGTGCCAAAGAAGATTTTATTTCTCTCTCCTTTTCACTTAAAGTCAAGTCATCAAATCTTTCATGCGAGAAGCCATGGAATGAGATCTCCCAACCCTTTTTTGCCAGCCTCTTGAATAATCCTCCATTACTCTTTAAACACTCACCCGTAACGAATAACACCGGCAGAATCCCGTTTTTATCACAGATCTTCTCGAATTCAACGAGTCCCTCTTTAACACCTTTGTAGGATGAACCGTGAAGGTCTTTCTCGACATCAACACTATATATGATTTTATTCATTAGAATATGAGCAAACTTTCGTTTTTAGATTTTGCTAAAGCTCAATTAGCTTTATAACCTTCAAATTCTTTCAAAAAATATGAACTTGCAATTTAACCCCATATGCCTCTGGAGAAGGGCTCACAAGCTGTTTTTCCTAGATTCCAGCGATTTAAACCTTGCAGAAAAAAATCTTTCTCGTTCACAACTAACAGAAAAGTTAGAAAATGAGGTAAAAAGGTATTTTAGGGTAAAGCACGTGGTAATAACCTCTTCTGGAAAAGAAGCAATTGAGCTAGTTCTAAAGGCATTACATCTAAGAAAATCTGAAAATCTAATTACCCAGGCATTTCAATGCTATGATTCGTTAGATATGATAAATAAGATCTGCAAACTTAACTATACTGATACATTTAATTTTGATATGTCTCTCCAATCTCTAAAAAAAGCCATAAATTCGAATACAAGAGTCATAATGCCTGTAAATCTATATGGAATACCTTCAGATGTAGGAGGCATAAGCGCAATTTGTAAAAAAAACAAGATATTTTTGCTAGAGGATTGCGCTCACTCAATGGGGGCATTACTAGACAGCAAAAAAGTCGGAACCTTTGGTCAGGCTTCAATTTTCAGCTTTTCAAAAAGCCTAGCGGCTCCAGCTGGCGGTATGATTATAACCAACGATTCTGCACTCTATGGTAAGATAAGGAATTTACATAAACATTCTGAAGTTAGCACAAACTACTTGTCTGATTTCTTCGGACGTCTTGTATTAATCTCAATGTCTTCTAGACTCAGAAATTATCAGAAGGTTTTTCCGATAGCTTTATTTTTTGAGAAATTGCAATCTATTTTTAGAAAATCTAGCCATTCCTTAACAAATCTAGAAATCTCATTATGCCTTTCGCAATTTATGAAACTTGATAAGATAAACAAGGAATATGTCTCAAAGTACAAATTATTTTACTCAATGTTAAAAGGAACGCAGGGCATAAACCTATTCCCCTACAAGCCAGGACAAACTGCCCTGAGATTTCCTATTTTATTTAATGAAAAGAAAAACATACCTGTTCTATTGAAAAAACTGTACTCCTCTGGTTGTTTTGAGCCTAGTTTGAACTATAACCTCGAATATCGAAAGGCTTTACATCTAACAAACAAAAAACTAGAGAATTCAGATTACCTAAGAGATCATCTTCTAGTCCTTTCGTTGGACAATCTAGATGTCAAGTCTTTAAAAAAAATTAAATATCACATATCTAATTTTTAAAATAAAATGGCAAAAAAAATAAAAACCTCAGTTATCATTCCTACCTACAATAGGCCAGACACGCTTCTCCTTACTCTTAAATCTCTTTTCAAACAAACTATCCTACCTGACGAGATACTTGTGATAGATGATAGCACAGATAACAAAACTGAAGAGCTCTTGCACGGTTTAAAAAAGAGGAGCAAAACAAACATTATATATCTAAAGAAGAATCCTAAGAAAAGGGGCACAACATTTTCAAGAAATCTCGGAATCGATAAATCTCTAGGAGAATATCTCTTCTTTCTAGATGACGATATCACTGTCTACAAAGACTATATTGAATCTTCTCTAGACTTCTTCAAGAAACACGAAGATGCAAATGGCATACAATGGTATGCATACAGCGATCATGACTCAAGATATGACCTCGGAAAGATTAAGAATTTATTTATGCATCTCTTCTACCTCGGTTACTATTCAGAAAATAAATCGATCGTTCTGCCCTCCATGGCCACCGTTGTTCCCCACCCTCTAACTAGAGATATAAAAACAGAATATGTTGGTGCAGGTACATCAGTGTTTAGAAAAAGCTGTCTCAATGGGATAAGATTTGACGAAAAGCTTACGGGCTATGCTCTGCAAGAAGACCTGGATTTTTCTTACCGAATCCATAAAAAATTTGGAGGTCTTTATTTGTTAAAGGAAAGAAAACTTCATCACGCATATTCTCTCACGGGAAGAATGCACTTAAAAAAGATAACTTACACAAAGTTTGTTTATCTGGGGTATATATTTAAAAAAAATATAAAACAAAGTCCAAAAAATCTTCTTATTTTTTGGTGGAGTATGTTTGGGAGACTAGTAATGAGAATACCAAACTTAATTCTAAGACCTTCCAAATTAATGTTAAGAGAAGGAATATATACCTACCAGGCAATACCATCCATGGCTTTGCATTTTCGCAATCTTGAGAAAAATCCAAACTACTTCAAGGAAGAAATGTAAGTTTTACCAAGCTGATTGGAAATAAATTTCCAGTCATACTCTTTTGCTTTTGTCGCGCCTCGCTTACCAATTGCCCCTGCCTTTTTTTTGTCCTCAACAAGCTCTATCACCCTGAGGGCGATATCTTCGCTGTTCTTACTCTTCACAAAAGAAACATCTCCCTCTTCTACTACAGATTTTATCGCATCAATGTCTGAAACTACCACCGGTCTGCCAGAGGCCATAGCCTCAAATAGAGTGAGCGGCAAGCCTTCCCAAAGACTAGGCAAAACAATGCAATAAGCCGACTTCAAACTTCTAGCAATCTTATTTCTATCCGAAATGAATCCTTTCCAATCTATTTTCTCATTCTTGAACTTGTGTTTAAGTTCTTGAGCATACATTCCAGAGTCGTTGCCTATTATCTCCAGTTTAAAATCTGGTTTTTTTCTAGCAATGGTTTTAAATGCTTCAAGAAGATACTTGATTCCTTTTTGTTCATGTATTCTACCAATGAAGGTAATCTTTCTTTCAATGGGCACAGAAACTCTAGAGTATGTGCTAGTATCGACTCCATTTGGAATATATGTTACTCTCTTAAAAAACTTATTAAGTTTACCCTGATCTTCCTTGCTAACAGCGATTAATCCATCCGCTAACATCAGAGGAGATTTAAAAAATATCCATAGAAATTTTTTTTCATAGAATTTGAAACCTTTAATGCCATGAACAGTTACCAAAACTCGGTATCGCATTTTTAAGAGAGGCACTAAAAAGTAAAGAAGGTTCTCATGTATGTGAACCAAATCAAATTCTTTTCTAGGCTTCAAGACTAGATATATCGAATAAATAAAAGCAGAAATAAAAAAAGAAAGACTTCGAATGAATGAACTTGTATTGAGGACTGGAATCTCAATTTTTTTCCTACAATCTGAGCCACTCTGCGTTAGGACGGTCACGTCTTTGAGTCTAGAACTAATTTCATATATATGCCTCTCACTTCCACCTTCAAGTGGAGGCGTCAAACCCATCATCAAGATCTTCATTTCTTTGTATACGCTCCCTTCATAAATCTTACTCTTTTTAAAATTCTTCTAAATAATTTATATTTCCAATTTGTGGCATATATTGGCTGTAGCACAACTTTTCCACCAAATCTTTCCTTGAATTTATTAATACTATGTGTTTTTTCTCCTTCTTTTGCTTCTCTGTCAAACCCTCCCAAATCAAAATAGTTAAGCCCTCTCTTTTTTGAGTAGCTAATAAGAGACCAATAGAGAAAAGGCATTGCCTGTAACTTTAATCCAGATTCTGAAGCAGAAGTTAAATCAAGAATCGAATAATTATTATGTTCATCAACAAGGATTAATCCACCAGCAACGATTTTTGCATCTTTTTTTATGACAAATAATTTTCCAATATCACTAATTGCAACCCTTTTTACAAAATCTTTAGATTCGGGAGTAAATCTGCCAGTATTTGCCGTTTCTTCATACAATTTATAAAATTCGTCAATCTCTTCCGCCTTTGCAACTGAAGCCTTTAAACCATTTCTTTCAGCATAACCAACTCCCCATCGAATTGATCCTTTGTCTAACTCTTTCCATAATTCTTCTTCACTCTTCGTCAAATCTATGAGCATAGTGTAATTATCCACCTTAGCATATCCAGACTCTGTAAATGCATCATCTGAGGTATTTAGAACGCACGGAGCAACAGTACCATAAAAATAACCCTCAGAAACCTTTCTAAATGAGGTCATTTGTTCCTTACTCAGGGTTCCCTTTGCTTCGATTATTTTTCTCTTTCCAAATATAGGCAATTTAATGATTCTTTCAATAAAAAACAGACCATCAGAGGTCTTTTTTATGTTTTCCTTGGAAGAATTCAATGCATCTACGTAACTTTCGGATTGATAAACCGAATTCTGTGTTTTCATATAAAACTGAGCCTTCTTTTCCTTTAAAACCTTTCTTAAACTATCTTACATTCCTGTTAAAGTATGCTCTATGAAATATTCCTTCAATGGTGCCAAAATATCTAGCAATCATAAATATAATCATCCATGGAAATATTATTCTCCAGTTCTTTATTTCAATTGTCTTTTTCACTGCAAGAATAGGGACTGCCAAAGGAGAGACCAAGATCATGAAATATGGAGCCAGAATTCTAACGAACTGACTACCTAATAAGCCACGATCCATGGACGCACCAATCCACTTGCTTTGTTTATAGACTCCTTTAAAGTCATGTGGTGTTTTGTGGTAGCATTTGACGTCCTTAACAATAAGGAAGTTTATTCCGTACTTTAGGTGGAAAGTTCTATCATCTGCATATCCATATTTCCTATCAAAACCACCCAAATTTAAGAAATCCTTCTTAGCGATTGCACGTACCGTGCCGCTATTTTCCCCCTCTAATTGAGTAGTTCTGACGACTTTCCCCCAACACGCTTGCATCTTCGTTTTATGCACATTATACTGAATCGATTCAATACTTCCAAGGGTTTTTCCAGCAATCACTGGCACTATAATCTTTCTTATATAATCTGGGAAAAGAACCATGTCTGCGTCAATCAGGATAATTATTTCACCCTTGGCCTTTCTGGCACCAAGATTTCTTGCTTCTCCAGGTCCCATATGTTTTTGCCTTAACAGTTTAACTTCCTTGTATTTTCCAAGAATCTCAACAGTTTTATCATTTGAACCATCATCGATTACAATAACTTCCATTTTCTTGTAAGTTTGTCTTCTAAGACTTTCAAGGCATTCAACTATATCCTCCTCTTCATTATAAACTGGAATAATTACGGTCACGAGAGGGTTCTTACTATTTATCTTTGCTTTCGTAAATCCTTTAGGTAGAGGCATACTCTCTAAAGATGAGGGTTATTTTTAAGGCTTACTAATTATCTTTAGACACATTCGCTAATTAGCTTTTTTTGCGTATATGTCACCATACTGCATAGGTTTACGTTTTATTAATCGTATTCTACGCAAAATTTCTTTTTTCCCAAGCCAGCCATTATATGTAAATTTAGTACTTTCGCCACGCGAGATATTGAACTTATAATCTCCAAGAGAAGAGATTCTCTGGATACATGAAATAGCTGGGCCCATATTCAATGAATTATACTCAAATGAAATTAAGTCTACTCGCTTGTTTAGACCTTCTAAAACCTTTAACTCATAACCTTCAACATCTATTTTAATAAATTTGGGCAAGCCATATCTCCTTATTAGGTAATCTAGAGTAATCATATGAACTTTCTCTTCCTTAAACCACTCAAGGTTTTCAGTATCTTTGCTTTCTTTGAACATTTTAACTTGCTCATCAGAAAATGTAGAAAAAGATTCACTAGCGCATACTCTCAATTTTTCAAATGAAACCTTGTTAGAGACTCCCGCTCTAATAATCTTAATCTTCCTTCCATAATTTTGAAACTTTTTTTGCATAAATTTAATATTTCTCTTTATGGGCTCGACAGCAATGACTCGAAATCCAAGATCTAAAAACATCTTAGATTTGTAGCCCCTTGAAGCGCCAATATCAAATATTAAATCTTTTCCATTTCCCATACCCAGTATCGAACTATAAATCCGAGAAGTCTCACTATTAAGCTCATCTCCTCTAAACCAAATTATAATGCGATCCTGCAACAATTTTAGGGCTGCATAGATCCCCAAAACCTTGGTTAGCCAAATTATTAATTTTTTAATTTCTTTCATTTCTTTTTTATTATCTCTTCCCCAGTATAATACTTAAACTTAAGGTACCAGCTTTTTAATTCTTTCTCATTACGCGAAATATGTTTCCAAACGTTTATAAGTGGAAGTTGAGTTTCTGCCCTATGAGTAAGATTATATTCGCACCCTGGAATTGTAGCGACAAGAATGATTATCCCTATCAAAATTGGTATACTCCTCTAAGCAGAATATTCACCAACGTTATTCTATTTGACCCGAGGGAGAATTACTTTAGGCATGGCAAAGAGAAGATGAATGAAATGTTCCTTTCCCTTATAAAGAAAGATAAACCTGAATATATATTCCTCCTTTTGATGTATGACGAGTTTTACATCGAAACACTCAGAAAAATAAAAGAAATTTCACCAAAAACAAAAATCATAAATTTCTTTACAGACGATGAGCTACGATTTCACAACTACTCCCGTTATTTTGCACCATTTATAGATCATGGTATCACTACCTATCCTCCTGCCTTGAAATGGGCCAAATCAGAACATCTGGCCAATTTTCACCTAATTATGTACTGCTGCAACATAGACATCTTCAAGAAAATCAATGTTCAAAAGAAATACGATGTTTCATTCATAGGGCAGCCAACTCCTGAACGTGTTTCAGTTATAAAATATTTAATAAAAAAAGGCATAGAAGTCAGTATTTGGGGCAAAAAATGGGACACAATAGAAGGATTTTCAGAGATAAGTTCTAACTATCGGGGATATGCCGATGATATAAACAGGATAACAAACGAAAGTAAGATAATTCTCTCTTTTCTATTGGACGATTTCAATAAGGGCATCCAGATTAAAGGGCGTCTGACAGAAGTTGGAGGGAGTGGAACCTTTCAGATTGTAACCGATAATACTCTCACTAAGGAAATGTTTGTCCCTGGAAAAGATGTGGCATATTTCAAAAATGCAGAGGATTTAGCAAAAAAAATAAGTTATTACCTTAAAAATGAGAAAGAACGTGAAGATATGGCACACAATGCTTATAAAAAAGTAATTAGTGAATTCAATTGGGACACAAAATTCAGAAAGTTCTTCAATTCCATAAAGAAGACAAAACCAAAACAAAAATGGCCTGAAAATAAAAGTCTAATTTTAGATGTCAGCTCTCTGCAACAAAGCAATTTAGAATCCCTACTAAAAAATATGAGCGAAGATTCATTAACTCTAGTTGAAGGATCTGTAAAGTTTATACCTGAATCAGAAAAAATGAAAAAGATAGCATTCAAAGCAGGAGCCAACGTTTTACTAAATGATTGTTTAGTTAGCTCAAAAGGTTTAGGGGAAATTTTTGCTCTCAAGGCCCATTCATCTCCTGACCCTAAAAAAATTAGTAAAGCATTCCCACTTTCCTGCTTCTCCTTTAGTAAAAAGTTCGTGAAAAAAAACATTTCACTCATAAAAAAGATAATCGAAGATCGTATGGTAAGCCCCGATTCAATTGATACGGTATTAGCTTTTCCAATCATTAATTTACCACAAAAACACACAAATTCTTTAAATAATACACCAAATTTAATATCTAAAAAGTTTGAAATCACTCTCTATAGCCTTCTTTCAAATCATAAATACTTGAAACTTGCAGGTTATTCTGCCTCATTATTTTCTTCCTTACTTTTACATGGAAACCTTTTTATATTAAGTTCTGCAAGGGAGAATATACAAAAGTTCAGAAGAGGAATTTAATAATATGGAACATCAAATAGACAATAAAAACATTGGGCAGAGCGCATTATTTTTTCTAGATCATCTTCGATTTACATATCGGGATAACAAAAATATCTTCTTCAAATATATTGTTTATTCTCTTGGGAGAGTATTAACATATCCCTATAGAAAAGTCGTCCAGTTCTTTGATACAAGTGAAGAAAGGTATAAACAGATAGTTAAGGGAAAAAAGGAGATTAAGCTAAATATCTTAGGTAACAAGATGTTGCTACCAGTTGCAGACGAAGGACTTTCCAAGGATCTGGTTTTGGAAGGTATACGTGAACCAAATTCAGTAAAGTGTTTCTTTAAAGAGTACAAACCAAATATGAATACAATAGATCTTGGAGCCAATCTAGGTTATTATCTTCTCATGGAAGCAAAAATTGCTAAAAAAGGTACTGGTAAGATATATGCCGTTGAACCTAATCCTCTTACATTTGCCTATCTAAAGAAAAACATAAAATTAAACAGATACAATGGGATTACTCTTATGAACATGGCAATAAGTGACAAGAAGGGAACTCTCCCATTTTACATGTCTAAGATGTGGAATTGCAGCCGATTCGTAAAAGGAGACGCCAGCGATATCATTGGCGTAAAAAAGATGCGTGTAGACACGCTAGACAACCTCTTCGGAGATAAAAAGATAGACTTCATAAGAATGGATGTGGAAGGATACGAGTTCAACATTCTAAAAGGAGCGAAGAAACTTATAAAAAACAATCCAGGCATATCCATATTTTTTGAGTTCCATGCTCAATTCTTTAACACACCACAGAGAAAAGAGTTTGTCAAATTTCTGAAGGAAAATAATCTCGAAGTAAAATACCTTTTCACAGGAAACAGAAATATTTTTGCAAAAAGAACATACAAAGACATAATAAATGCAAGATATACAACATACTATCTATATCTAACGAGAAAGGAATAATGGGCGCCATAAACAAAGAAATAGTATCGAAC
>SESG01007707.1_pt1 | contig 29327 bp, 23 predicted proteins | sample 3171421 | NCBI WGS metagenome assembly SESG01 (sample SAMN10866946, study PRJNA518727) | freshwater metagenome | biome: subpolar coniferous forest; feature: holomictic lake; material: water; isolation source: holomictic Lake 227, 6 m and 8 m depth | place: Canada: near Kenora, Ontario | collected...
ATGTAAAAAACCCGATATACATCTGCGCGTCCATCGACTCGTAGGAAACATAATAGGCGGTGGAGACGCCGTGTATGCCGGCCTGCCGTATATCCCCGGAAAGGCTGTTGCCTTTACTTCGGAGGGAATCGACCTGCTCTTTAACGCGGGCCTTAAGATAATAATCGCTCAGTTCGGAGTCCAGCTTTGAAAACTCAAAAAAAGATTTGCCCTTCTCCAGTTTGAGAGCCACGGTGGAATCGTCACTGCGTCCTGTCACCCAGCCGGACGGGAAGTCCACGGCCAAAGCGGCATCCGCGTCCTGGAACTCCACGGCAAAAACCGGGGCGGCCATACACAAAACCAAGACCGGAAGGCTGCAAAAAAACTTTTTCATAAAATTCAGCGCTTAATTATATCAGTTTTAAAAGCTGCCATATGCAATGAATAGCTATTAGCCATTTGCCGGTGGCCGTACGCAGAAACTGTAAAGGAACCTCCATGCCAAACTGACGGCTAATGGCATTTGGCCCATTACCGACGGCTTATCCCAAATGTTTATGTTTATGGTGCGTATCCGGCAGATGCTCATGACTATGGTGCGCCGGAGCGTGAGCGTGGGGATGATTGTGCGGTTTGCCAGCCTCAGGCTCCATAATATGCCCGTGCGCGTAATGGGAATCATCGTGGGAGTGCAGATGTTCGTGCATAAGTTCCTCATGCCCGTGTTCATGCCCGTGCCTCTCCGAAATCACAAGGTAAAAACCCAACGCCATAACGATGAAAGCTGATATCAGGGGGGCGGTCAGCGGCTCTTTTAAAAAAACCACCGATAACAACGCTCCAAAAAAAGGATAAGCTCCAAACACCGCTCCCGACCGCGCGGCGCCCAATCCGCGCATGGCCATGATAAAAAAAACAAGGCTGACGCCGTAACTAACTGCACCAAGGGCCAGGCCGGGCAGCCAGAGCGCCGGCGCCCATACCAGTTCTCCCGCCCAAAAAGCCAGCGCCATGTTTATACTCCCACCGGCTAAACCTTTTATAAGCGCTATCGCCACAGGGTCTTTGACGGAAAGTTTCGCGGTAAAATTATTATCAACCCCCCAAAAAAAAGCCGACAGGGCCACCAAGATGGAACCATTCCCGAACGAAAAAGAGAAGTTGTGAAAATCCACGCTCAGCAGCGCGGCTCCGGAAACGATAAGCGCGGCGGCAGTCCAGAATCTGCCGCCGGTATGCTCTTTGAACACTATCCAGGCGATAAGCGAAGTGAAGATAAGCTCTAAATTCAGCAGTATAGACGCCCCGGAAGAGGTTGTGAGAAGCAACCCTTTGAAAAGCATAACGGGGGCCAGGACACCACCGGCCAGTATGAAACCGGAGATATAGGGCCAGTCCTTAACTGCCAGCGCCGGCTCACGCACTGCGCCGGGCTCGCGGACAGCGCCGGAAAAAAGTTTCCATGAGGCCAAGGCCAGGCCGCTGCCGAAATAGCAAAGCGAAGCCAGCATGAATGGTTTAACGCCTGCCAGCATGGTCTTAGAAACGGGAGTCGCCGCCCCGAAAAGCGCCGCGGCGGCCAAAGCATACAGGTAATTCATAAGAAGATTGTACCAATTTGATGTAGAGCTGTTTAGATGCGCAGCCATTTAGATGTAAAGCAGTTTAGCAGTACAAATCTGCGCGGCCAAGTGGCCTTGCATCTAAATTGCTAAATGGCTTTGCCTCCTTGCGTCTAAATGGCTTCGCTTCTAGACTGCTTTGCTTCTAAATGGCTTTACGTCCGGGCGCTTTGCCTCTAAACCGCGCGCCCCTACGTGTTGACAACCCTAATTTAGGTTTGTAACATGGTATTAAGAAGTCAGAGATTTTGTACCGCAGTTCTCTAAACCCTAAACCCGCTAGAAAAGGAGCTGTTCTTATGCCCATAAACGCAGCAACCACAGATAAAAAAGGTTCGGCGCACGAATATGTTGCCGGCTTAATGACGCATGTCATCAACAAAAACCCAGGTGAAAAAGAATTCCATCAGGCCGTAAAAGAAGTGCTTGAGACCCTTACCCCGGTCCTAGAAAAACACCCCGAATATATCAAGGCCAAAATACTCGACAGACTCGTAGAGCCCGAAAGAGCTATCACTTTCCGCGTGCCCTGGCAGGACGATAAGGGCGAATACCAGGTGAACCGCGGCTTCCGCGTTGAGTTCAACAGCGCCATCGGCCCGTATAAAGGCGGCCTGCGCTTTCATCCCTCGGTTAACCTAAGCATCCTTAAATTCCTTGGCTTCGAACAAATCTTCAAGAACGCCCTTACCACGCTTCCCATGGGCGGCGGCAAAGGCGGTTGCGACTTCGATCCCAAAGGCAAGAGCGACTCAGAAGTGATGCGCTTCTGCCAGAGCTTTATGAGCGAGTTGTTCCGCCATATCGGCCCCGACACGGATGTGCCGGCCGGCGACATCGGCGTGGGCGGCCGCGAGATCGGCTACATGTTCGGCCAGTACAAACGCCTGAAAAACGAATTCACTGGCGTGCTGACCGGCAAAGGCCTGACCTGGGGCGGTTCACTGATACGCCCGGAAGCCACGGGCTTCGGCGTGGTATATTTCGCGCAGGAGCAGCTTAAGACCAAGGGCGCGGATTTTAAGGGCAAGACCGTGGCGGTTTCCGGCTTCGGCAATGTTGCCTGGGGCGCGGTGCAGAAAGTGAACGATCTGGGCGGGACAGTGGTCACGATTTCAGGTCCGGACGGGTATATTTACGATAAGGACGGCATAAAGGGCGACAAGTGGGAATACATGCTGAAGCTGCGCGCGACAGGCCAGGATATAGTGGCGCCGTACGCTGAGAAGTTTAAAGGCGCGGAGTTTCACGCGGGTAAGCGGCCCTGGTGCGTTAAGGTTGACGTAGCGCTGCCCTGCGCCACGCAGAACGAGCTTAACGAGAAGGACGCGAACGACCTTATAAAGAACGGCTGCATCTGCGTAACTGAAGGGGCGAATATGCCTTGCATTCCGGAAGCTGTGGAAGCATTCATGAAAGCGAAAATATTGTTCGCACCGGGCAAGGCGTCCAACGCGGGTGGCGTGGCCACTTCTGGGTTGGAGATGAGCCAGAACAGCCTTCGGATGAGTTGGAGCAGGGAAGAGGTTGACAAACACCTGCACGGGATTATGATTAACATTCACACGGCCTGCGTGACGGCGGCTAAGGAAGCCGGGATGCCGGGGAATTATGTGGCGGGCGCGAACATCGCCGGTTTCAAAAAAGTAGCAGAAGCGATGATGGCCCAGGGCCTTGTGTAATAGGTAAGTTGAGACTTATAAAAGAGGGCGTCCGTTTAAACCGGACGCCCTCTTTATTTATAGTGAAACCACAGACCCGACGCTATAGTTACAGACCTTCTGGAATTATTATGCCGCGGGTCTCGCAGAAGGCCCGCATATCTGGAGGCATGGGGGCGGTGAAGACGCGGTCTATGCCAGCTTTAGTCATATCTATTTCGCAACAATGAAGCGCCTGGCGGGACATTATTAATTTCTCAGCCAAGGCGGGTGTCCAGCCGCGGTCGATAAATTCCAGAAAGCAGCCGGCGTCGGGGCCGTAGATCTTGTCACCGACGACACATTTTCCCAGCCATTGCGCGTGCGCCCTTATCTGGTGTTTGCGGCCGGTCTCGGTAACGACGCGGACCAGCGTGAAGCCGCCGCCATGTGTAATGGGTGTAAAATGCGTGACTGCGGCCTTGCCGTCAGGCCGCACTGCTGATTTTGCAAGAACCGGAGAATTCTCATCGTCGCCAAGAGGCTGGGAGACCGTCACCGGCCGCGAAAACTCGCCAGTCATGACAGCCAGGTAAGACTTGCCAACCTGACGCAGCCTCAGGGCTTTTTGCAGGCGGGCGGCAACGACGGAAGTTTTAGCGAACACTACCACACCGCTAGTCTCGCGGTCGAGGCGGAAGGCCAGATACGCGGCAGCAAGGCCGGAGTGTTCGCGCACCGCGCCGGCAAGGCTGGACCAGGGGCCTGCCTTGGACGGGTGACATACGACATCCCCGGGCTTGTTGATGACTGTAACCTGCTCGTCGTCATGCAGCGTCCAGTTGTTGAGGTCATCAGGAGCAATCATGCGCACTTGCACCGTCCGCCGCCGGCGCGGCCAGGCGCAGGCCAGTCGGGGATCGAGATCGGAACCAGTCTGAGGAGAGATCATAAGGTACGTTGCACAACAAAAACCTGAGCCTTTTACTGAAGACTAATTATCCACCGTTGATATTGCTTCTATTTTAGCCCAGTCAACATAGGCGCGGTTGCCCTGACCCCTGTTAACGATCAGGCATTCCTCGGTGTCTATTATTGACTCGGCCCTAAGCGAACCGGAAGGCGTGGCCGCTCTGATTATAACTAAAAACTGTTTATCTTTAATCATATATGACACCTCGCCGGGCTTGGCGTCAATTGTGTCCGGATTTAAAGTGAACTGCTTCTTAAACACATTCTGCCATGTTATTCTATCCATAATTTCACCCCTTAATTTTTTTGACCTTTTTGCACTTATGGGACTTCCTAGCTGCCTTATCTTGCGGTAACGCCAGCGGCGCGGGCGGAGCGGGAGCGCCTGACCACCCAATATTTAGGATACCCCGCATCCAGATGTGCAAAGCCGATGTCCGGATAGTATCCGACACCCCCCGTCCGCATCCCTCTGGCGTACGCCGCTACTCTGGCGGGGCTGTACCCCGCGATCCTGACATCGGCTGCCCAACCTAACATATGAAGGCTTCGGCGCGCGGCCCCTGATACCCGGCTGTTCAACTTCGGCGTGCGATAGCCGCTTAAAATGGTAAGCCCCCGCTTTCCGAACCGGTCCTCAACAGCGTCCATAATCTCCAAAAGTTTTACGGAAACCGCGGTCTCATTACCGGTAAGGCTGCAGCGCATGATCCGACTGATCTTATCAATCCCACTCTTATTATAAACGCCTTTCCTGCTGCGATAGCGGACAATCAATTGCTCGCCGCTGCCCTGGCGCGTTAAGCTGAGGATGCCGTCGCCTCCAAGATTCACCGGTTCCGGCGGTCGCGCACCGGCGCCGTGTATGAATATGTAGGTTTCAGGATCGCCTTCTTCAAGGTCAACCACTTCTGCTTCTGTAACTTCCGGGGGCGCCGGCACATCATCAAGCATGGCGGGCAGCCGCTCCATAAGCGCCGAAGCGCTGATTTCCGCGCCTGGCGCGGCATAATCCCCTGACTGAGCGGGAAGGCAATGGCAAAAAAGCAAAAGGATAAAAACAGAAAAAGCGGCGGTATTCATATGGGAGTCCCAGGCAACTGACGCCTGATGATTAAAGCGGATAATCCTGGAATATCAACAAGAGCTCAAACATCAAGGACAAAATCGCGGCTATGCTTCAGGCTTCCACTCATAGACCGGGAGACCATCCACCAGCCGCGCGGCGTCGGTGAACCGGAATTCTCCGAGCAGAGGCTCTATCGTGCGTTTGGAAATAGCGACGCCGTTTACGCAGCCGTACTTCTGCATGTGTCCGGCGATGTCTATGACCATATCGGTCATTTCCGCCATAGGCGTGGCGTCATCGCAAAAAACCTCGCCGGCGTTGATCCCGGCGCGTATGGCGAAATCACATTTGATAGCTTTTACTTCCCTGTTGAATTGCGCAAGGCCGGTAACTACGCCCTGAGCTGCGCGCACGGCTTCCCTCACGGACCCGAAGCCGGCCATAACGCCATCCGGCGTCCAAGCCGATTTAACAGCTTTATTTTCTGTCAGTACTTTTACGACCATGCGCTTATAATGGCGAAAATCTCTCTCCGCTATACCCGGCTCCTCCCCCGCCTTCATCCCTGTTGAATTCACCACGTCTATGGAGAGAAACGCCATATGGACTTTATGCTCCTCCAGAGATTTTTTGGTTTTGGCGTAGATCTCCAGAAGGTCCTTCCGGTTCAGCTTAACTTCGGCCTGTGAAGATCCGGTCCCGGGGGTTGAATGGCGCGCCTCTTTCAATGTTTCGCGCCACCCGCGAAGGTGGGCCGCCTGCTGGGTGAACCCGGCGCCCACTACTCCGAACAGCACGGCGAGCAGGCAGACAGCACTGAATAACATCAAGCGCGAGATGTCGCTGCCGCGGAAATTCGTGGGCCAACTGCGACGCAGCGCGCCCAGCATTGGCGCCTCAACCCGCTGCTCATATGCCACGATTTTGTGAAAGAACGGATATTTGGGAAGGTCCCTAAAATAGGTGAGCCCGGTGGCTATAATAGCGAGAAAAAAACAGGCCAGGAGCGCTTTCCGGATCAGGCGGAATATAAATCCTACGGACCCGAAGCCGATTATCCTGCCGCCCAGGCCCATCCGCTCAAGCCAAGCCGCCACAGAGGCGCGGCCGGAACCTGTTGCTTCAGTTTTTGAGTCAGTCATATAAAACTCTTCAATATATTTTGAAGTTTAAATTATAGCAATTGCGCGGTCCCCGTTTCATTTTCCCGCGTTAGTTTTTTAATCCGGCCGGTTAGCGGAAACGGACTATGTAAAAACCGAGCGCCATCACAGGCCGGAACAGTAATTTTCCTGCGCGCGGCGTATTTTATTAAAATCACCCAGAAACTCTGTATAAGGGACAAAATCCGGATAATCCGCCGCGCTCAAAGCTCCTTTTCCCTCTCTATATCGGACATTATATGCGGAGCTGTAATTGCTGTCGACAACGGTAAGGATATAACCGTCATTTTCCCGGCTCATCTGAGTCACAAGCCACGCGTGAGATGTTATCCCGGGTAGTTGAAGCTTTTGCCAGACTATCCTCTTGTTGTTATTGACCTCTTCAAAAAGAACGGCCATGCCGGCCTTTAATTTTTGGGGAGCGATAGAAGTCCCGCCGGCAAGGCCGTTTATCCACGCGCCGGCTAAGCCGTCGATAAGCTGCCACTCGTTCAGCTTCGTCTGAAGCAGCTCCCTCCAATCCGTTGAAAAATCATAGAAATTCTCATACCCGGGAATTTCGACCACCATGTTGCCCCAGAAATATCCGGAAAATATTTCAAGGACCTGTTTTTTTGAGGGTTTCAAAAGCTCCGGTCTGAAAACCGTAAGATATATCTGTCTCTGGTTCAGCCGCGAATGCCACCAGCAGACTCCGCCGCCGCCAAGTCCGCCGGCGTTTCTGAAACTTAGGCGGTTCTCAAGGCCAAGTATAAGCCTTTGAAAATAACTATAGTTTTTGAGCCGGGCGCAAAATTCCTTCCCGGAGCGCGGCGGGGTCTCGCCCGGAAAATCGGACTTCAACTTTGTCACCACTTCCCATCGGACCGGGCTTGTCCAGCTTGTCCGGTCAGAAGCCGGTTCTGCCTGAGGTGCAGCCAAATTATTAAAATCCGCGCCGCCGGGAACGCGGCTATGCAGCTGTTCAATAGCCGGCTGGTCATAGTCACCGGCGTTCGACAGCCCTGCCCCCATCGCCGCCAAGCCCGCAGCTATAATTATCCTCTTCATTAATTCGCCTTTTTAGTTGAAGTGAATGCCGGCATACATGCTAACCCGTTTGGATATTATGTGACAAATTGAAAGGTTCGCCAAGTTTTCAGCGGCCCCCTTCGCAAATTTTATTTCATCAGGATATGCCATCATAAACAGATCATCCCCGTATTGGTTTGGAGCATCGTAACCGGTTATATTCCATTGCGTCCCCACCATCAGTCCCCGAAAGAAATACCTAAATCACGCGCTGTCATTATGGTGTCGCAATCAAGCGGAACCACCTTCATGCGGCTGGTCGCGTCCTTAAGCGGAACATAGCGCACCGTGGGAGGGTCCAGCGCCACCATCACGCCGGAGTATCCTTCCTCAAGAGCGCGCACCGCCGCCGCGCCGAACCGCAGCGAAATAAGGCGGTCAAAAGTGGTCGGGCTGCCTCCGCGCAATAAATGTCCAAGCACCACGGTCCGGCACTCCTTACCGACCAGCGGCTCAAGCTCCCTGGCAACGCGCTCTCCCGCGCCGCCCAGTTTTTCCGCGCGGCCCAGCTCTTTGCTGACAACGGAAACCGCGCCGCCTCTGGGCTTTGCGCCCTCAGCCACCACAACAATGGCGTAATGTTTTCCGCGTTTGGGCCTTTCCTTTAAAGCCGCGGCGATTTTATTAATATCGTAAGGTATTTCCGGGATCAATATAGCGTCCGCGTTGCCAGAGACGCCGGCGTTAAGCGCTATCCAGCCGGCGTAGCGACCCATAACCTCCACCACCATCACCCGGCGGTGCGCCTCAGCGGTGGAATGCAGGCGGTCAAGACATTCCGTCGCGAATGAAACCGCGGTGTCAAAACCGAATGTCACAACGGTTTTATCCAGGTCGTTGTCTATTGTTTTGGGCACGCCTATGGCGCGTATGCCTTTTTCGGCCAGCACATTGGCTATACCCAGCGAGCCGTCGCCGCCCAGCGCCACCAGCGCGTCTAAGCCGTTCTTTTTGAAGGCCGCGACCAGTTCGTCGCTTCGGTCCTTCTCGTACATTTTTCCGTCCGGCCCCATGGTGGGATACTTTGTGGGATTGCCTTTATTGGTGGTGCCGAGTATGGTGCCGCCCAGGTGGGTTATGCCCCGCACGCTGCGGCGGGTCAGCGGTATCAGCCCGCCCTCGGGATAATCGCCAGGCGTCATCAGCCCGTTATAGCCGTCGCGTATACCGAAGCATTCGTAACCCTTATTAAGGGCGGAAACAACTACCGCCCGTATGACGGCGTTAAGCCCCGGCGCGTCTCCGCCGCCGGTATTGATCGCTATTTTGTTAATTTTTGTTTTAGTTTTTACCATAAGACCCCCACAATTGAGTTCGTCAGTTAACCGGCACCCATGGCCGGATGATAAACAACTACGGCTAACCTGTCTGCATATTATGCGACAATGGAAGGCATGTGGCAAATTTCATTACAAAAGCCCGGACCGCAAAAATCCGCTTCGCGTTTGAATCAATAATATTATAGAATCTCAAGGCATGCAAAAGTCGATACTGCTAATTGACGATAATGAGGAAATTGTCTCCCTCCTGACAGGCTTTTTTCAGTCCAAAGGCTTCATCGTCCACACGGCGTTTGACGGCGCTTCTGGCATTGAAAAGACCAGACAGCTGCTCCCCGACATAATAACCCTGGATTTCAACATGCCAGGGATGAACGGAGTAGAAGTTTACAATGATCTGCACCAGCATCCCGAAACCGCGGCAATACCGATTATTTTTTTCTCTTCCACTCTTTTGGGAATTATAAAAAGAATGGTGACGGACAATCCGCGGGTACAATTTTTAAAAAAACCCTGCGATCCCCGCGATATAGAAAGATGCGTCATGCAGCTGCTGACGCTGCCAAAACTTGCTCCTCCTCCCCCTCCCCCTCCCCCACCGGGTAATCGCTGACCGCGCTAGCGCAGTTTCTTTTCCTTAAGATATGCGATCAGATCCGCGGGATAATCGGTTATTATGGCGTCCACGCCCCAGCTGACGGCTTTGTCTATGTCACTCTTGTCGTTTAACGTCCAAGGCGCCACTTGTATTCCGTTGGCGTGAAGATAATCAACAACTTCTTTATTTATCCATTTAAATTCGGGGCTGATAATGTCAGCCCGCGAAGCTTTGGCCACAGCCACCAGATCCACCAGGTTGGCCTCGGTGAGCTGCGAGATCCTTATTTTAGGCTCCAGCTTCTTCACCGCCCTGAGCGTGCGCCAGTCGAAGGACTGCACAATGGTCCGCTCCGTCATCCCGTATTTAGCCGCCGCAGCAACAACTAGCTTAGCGAAGACTTCGGGATCTGGCGACATCTCCGCCTCTCCGGGGACGATCTTGGTCTCTATGTTGAATCCCACCACGGCTGCGGCCGGCTCGGTTGAATTCCTCACCAGCTCAAACACTTCGGCCAGCGTAGGTATCTTTTCTCCGGGGCTGGGGATTTGGGCGGGAAATCTGTCGTTCTTAATGGTGCCGCAGTCGTATTTTTTCAGCTCTTTAAGCGTGAGCGATATTATGGGCACCGGGCGGGCCAGCTTTTTTCCGTCGGGGTCCAGACAAATTTCGGGGGAGATAAACTTATCGTGCGAAATGACTACGACGCCGTCCCCGGTGACATTCATGTCCATTTCCAGCACATCCACTCCCGCCCGCAAAGCCTCCCGGAAAGCCGCGAGAGTATTTTCCGGCCTGGTACCGCGGGTGCCGCGGTGGCCGTGCACATCTATATGTTTCAGGCTTTCCTGGGCGCTCAAAGCGGATACCGCCGACATCAGAACGATAAGCATTAATTTTTTCATAATTCCTCCGATTATAAATACCCCTGGAGCCTGTCCGACATAAGGTTTTTAAGGCGAAATTGACGGTTTTGAAGCCGAGCCGAAGCGACGCGAAACGAGCAGGCTCTAATGAACCTGTAAGTTGAGCGGCGCAAAGGCGTAGGCAAAAAACGACAATTGCAGCCAAAATTCCTTATGTCGGACAGGCTCCTAGGCCGAGCGCTTGTGGTGCACATTCCAGGTGGCGGCGAACAGCGCCGCGGCTATAGCGCAAGCCCCGAGCAGCAGCACGAACCCTCCGTCCCAGCCCCACCTGTCCACAACTCTACCCATACCAAGTTCCGCTATCACGGCTCCGAATACATAGCCGAAGAAACCGGTGAAGCCGGCCGCGGTCCCGGCCGCTTTCTTGGGCACAAGATCCACGGCGCTCACGCCTATCAGCATAACCGGGCCGTATATAAGAAAACCTATGCCGAAAAGCGCTATTGAATCCACCGCGAAACTACCGGGAGGGTTCTTCCAGTATATCCACACAAACACCGCCACAAGAACCATGTAGATAAAAGAAACCGGACTCCTGCGCCCTCCGAATAGCCGGTCGCTGGCCCAGCCGGCCAGAAGCGTGCCCGGTATGCCGGCGACCTCATAGACGAAAAATTGCCAGCGCGCCATGTCCGGGGGGCAGGCTTTGACGGCCGTAAGATAAGTCGGCGCCCAGTTCAGCACGCCGTAGCGCACCACATACACGAAAATATTAGCCACGGCTATTATCCACAGCGGCTTGTTATTGAGGATAAAATTAACAAATATCTCTTTAGCGCCAAGCTCCTTCTCCGGATCGGCCACGCCGGTGTCAGGATGGTCGTTTTTATAATCTTCGATAGAGGGCAGGCCGCAGGATTGCGGCGTGTCGCGCAAAAAAATCAGCAGGATGACGCCCATCCCTAATGCCAGAAAGGCGGGCGCGTAAAATATCACGCTAAACGCCAGACCGGAATCCAGCGCGGCGCCCACGGCGAACACCGAGGCCAAAGCTATGGCGGCATTTACCAGGGGCCCCACCAGTCCGCCCCCCAGATTGTGCGCCAGGTTCCACGTCGCGAACACGGTGCCGCGCTCCTTGTCTGAAAACCAGTGGGTAAGCGTGCGCGCGCAGGGAGCCCATCCCATGCCCTGCGCCCAGCCGTTAAGGAACCAGAGCGCGAACATCAAGCCTATTGAACCGGCGACGGTGGGAAAGGTCAGATTGAGCAGGCCGGAAAGTATGAGCCCGGTGGCCATAAAGTAGCGGGGGTTTGAGCGGTCCGAGACGTTGCCCATTATAAATTTGCTCAGGCCGTAGGCTATAGCGAGGCCTGTCGCGATAAGGCCGACATCGCTCTTTGACATGCCGTAATCCCTTATCAAGTACGGCTTGGCCAGAGAAAAATTATTGCGCACGAAATAAAAAAAGGTGTATCCGCTGAAGGCGCCCAGCATCATCTGCCAGCGCAGACTCCGATACACGGAAGCCGCTTTTTCTTTTGGAAGCGGCTCCGCGAAAGCCGCGGGGCGGTAGATGGAAAATAGTTTTTTTAACATAAAGTCTCCGTAGATAAAAACCCGTCTGATGAGCCTGATCGCCCGGCCTGCCGCGCTGTCTTGCTATTTAACTGCCGCGCTGTCTTGCTGTCGTACTGCCGCGCTGATGGTCTCTGTTTACTTTTTCCCCAATTCTTCTCTGGTCAGGCGGCGGTACTCTCCGGGCTGAAGCTCTCCCAGCTTTAGTCTGCCGAAAGCGATACGCTTCAGTTTGGTGACTTCGTGGCCCAGGGCCAAAAACAGTCTGCGTATCTCGCGATTTTTACCTTCAGTCAATTCAACCGTCAAATGAGATTCCTTCTCGCTGACCTTGCGGGTGGTTATACAGGACGGCTTCAGCAGCTCGCCGTCATCCATTACGCCTTCCCACGCCCTGAGCAATTCCTCCCGGGTGACGCGGCCCTTTACCGTCACAACGTAAACACGCGGTATAGCGTTGGCCGGGTCGGTAAGGTAGGCTGAAAGCCGGGTATCGTTGGTGAGTATCAATAAACCTGTGGAGGCCATATCCAGGCGGCCTACCGGGTGAAGATTGCGCAGTTCAGCCGGCAAGAGGTCAAACACGGTACTTCGCCCTTTTTCATCTGATTTTGTGGTGACCACAGAGGCGGGCTTGTTCAGCATTATCGTGATCCATTCGTCCCGGAGCACCGGCTTCCCGTCCACGGCAAATTTGTCGGTTTCCGGGGCGACCTGATACATGGGGTCCCGGACGGTCCGCCCGTTAACCTGCAGGCGACCGGCCAGGATCCATTCTCTGGTCTGGCTGCGGGAAGCCGCGCCAAGTTTAGAGAGCGCGCGCTCCAAAGGGACTTTCCCGAATTCTATCGCCATGTGTTATTTAGACCATAGACTATTGGATTGTCAGGTAAAAAGCGACGGCAGTTATTGCCTTTTACAGCAGCGGGTTGGAAATCAGGCCGTCGGCCAGTTTAGGCTCGAACCAGGTGGACTTGGGAGGCATAACCTGATTATCATCGGCTACCGCTATCAGTTCTTCCAGCGAGGTGGGATAAAGCGCGAAGGCGGCCTTCATTTCCCCGGAGTTCACGCGCGTCTCAAGCTCTTTAAGCCCGCGGATGCCTCCGACAAAATCAACTCGGGTGGATTTTCGCAGATCCTGTATCCCCAGCATCTTATCCAGCACCAGATCCGAAAGCACACTGACATCAAGCGCTCTCACGGGATCGTCCGTTTTAGAGGGAGTAGGGACAGCCGGTTTCATGAGGTACCACTTAGCATCCAGATACATTCCGAATTCCCGACGGGCGGCGGGCTTAGCCTGGCCGGAAATTTCAGTAACCGAAAACTTCTCCCGCAGTTTCGCCAAAAATATTTCCGGAGTCATGCCATTCAGATCCTTAACCACGCGGTTATAGTCCCAGATCTTCATTTCGCTGACCGGGTAGGCTACGGCGAGGTAAGTATTATAAGGTTCGGTCCCGGTATGGGCGGCGCCGCGTGTCTCCGCCATGTACTTTTTGATACGGGAGGCCGCGGCCGAGCGGTGATGCCCGTCGGCTATATATACGGCCTTTTGTTTTTCAAAAGCTTCAACAACAGTTTTGATATCGGCCTCGTCGTCCAGCACCCAGAGGGTATGAATGACGCCGCCGGTTCCCTCCACGGAAAACTCGGGAGTCTCATTTACTTTTTTCTTTATAACAGCGTCCACTTCGGAGATCTGCTTGTAAGCTATGAGCCCCGGGCCCGTCTGGGCCTTTACGAATTTTATCTGGTTTACCCTGTCGTCCTCCTTTATCGGACGCGTAAATTCGTGTTTGCGGATGCGGTTTGAATCGTAATCGTCCACGCACGCGCCGACCACAAGGCCGGTCTGGACATGCGTGCCCATCTTAAGCCGGTAGACATAGAAGCAGGGCTTCTCTTCGCGGATAAGCGCGCCGGAATCCATCATTTTGCGGAAATTTTCAGCCGCCTTTTTATAAACAGCTTCCGAGTAAACGTCGGTGCCTTCGGGCAGGTCTATCTCCGCCTTGGAAACATGAAGAAAGCTCAGCGGCCTGCCCAGGGCCATCGCACGCGCTTCCTTAGAATCCAACACGTCGTAAGGTGGCGCTATCACATCCTGCGCTTTGCCTTTCGCGGGCCTGATGCCGTAGATGGGGTTAAATAAAGGAAGTTTCTTCATGCCTGTCGCCTCATAATTACCTGCCGCGCTGTTACACCTTATCGCCGTTGACGGCGTTGGTTATCTTGCCCGTCAGCAGGTAGTCGGCTATCTGCTCGGCGGCCTGGCGCGCCACGGTAACCTGCGCGTCTTTAGTAGACGCGGCGATATGCGGCGTGGCTATGACATTCTCCATGCCGAAAAAGATGTGTTCGGTGGCCGGCTCTTTGGCGTAAACATCGCAGGCGAGACCTGCCATCTGGCCGCTAAGGAGGGCTTCCTTTATATCGGCCTCCGCCATAATGCCGCCGCGGGCGCAGTTGATGACGCGCACGCCCTTCTTCATCTTGGCAATGGCGTCCTTGTTCAGCATGCCTTTGGTGGCGGGGTTGATGGTCACATGATAGGTGATAAAGTCGGACTTGGCGTACAATTCTTCAAGCGTGGCAGTCTTTACGCCCAACGCGCTGGCACGCTCGGCGGTCATAGCCGGATCAAAAACCAGCACATTCATCTTCAGGCCCAGCGCGCGGTCAGCCACAACGGCGCCGATATTACCGCAACCCACTACGCCAAGAGTCTTGCCGGTTATCTCCACTCCCTCAAACTTTTTCTTTTCCCACTTGCCGGCGTGCGTGGACGCGTTGGCCTGCGGAATATGGCGCGCCAGCGCCATCATCATGGCTATGGCGTGCTCGCCAGTTGAGACCGTGTTCCCGAAAGGCGTGTTCATCACCAGCACTTTTTTTTCGGAGCAGGCGGGGACATCTATATTATCCACGCCGGACCCGGCGCGGGCCACAGCTTTAAGGTTTTTTGCGGCTTCTATTATGTCGCGGGTGAGCGTAGTGGCTGAACGCACTATTATCGCGTCGAACTGATCAGCGCAGGCTTTCAGCTCTTCGGGCTTCATCCCGGTCTTCACCACCGGCTCAAGGCCTCTTTCTTTCAGAATTTTTTCGCAGAGCGAATCGGCTTTATCGGCGATCAGAACTTTTTTCATTTCGTTATCTCCTTTGCGTATTCGTTAGAAACGGCGTCATAGGCCCAGTCCAGCCATTGGGTGAGGATTTCAACATCGGAAGCCTCCACGGTGGCGCCGCACCAGACGCGGATGCCGGCCGGAGCCTTGCCGTATGAGTTGATGTCGTAGGCCACGCCTTCCTTATCAAGCATCGAGGTTATCTTTTTGGCGGCCTTGGTCTTCTCTTCGTCGGCGAGCCCGGCGAACCAGCCGGCGGTGATCTTAAGGCAGACCGAGGTGTTGGAGCGGATCTCTTTAGTTTCGGCCAAAAAAGCGGCCCAGGCGGATTTTTCAACCCATTTTTCCAGAGCGTTAAGGTTGGCGGTGGAGCGCCCGACCAGACCTTTACAGCCGCCGATGGATTCAGCCCACTTAAGAGCGTCCACGGCGTCCTCAACGCACAGCATCGAAGGAGTGTTGACCGTGTTGTATTCAAGCTCCCCCGGCTTCAGCTTACCCTCGGCGGCGAGGCGGAAGATCTTCGGCACGGGCCAGGAAACTTTGGGCTCGTTTTCTTCCATACGCCTGACGGCCCTGGGCGACAGGATTATAACGCCGTGCGCGGCTTCCCCGCCCAGCACTTTCTGCCAAGAGAATGTGATGACATCAAGTTTGGCGTAATCCATCTCCATGGCGAAAATTCCTGAGGTGGCGTCACAGATGGTAAGGCCTTCCCTGTCTGAGCTTATCCATTTCAGGTCTGGCACCTTTACGCCGGAGGTGGTGCCGTTCATCGTAAAAATGACATCGTGCGAGAAATCGGCCTTGCTAAGGTCGGGAATCTTGCCGTAATCGGCTTTATATTCCTTAACATCCGGCAGTTTCAGATACTTGATCGCGTCTGTCATCCAGCCTTTACCGAAGGATTCCCAGCCGAATATATCAACCGGGCGCGGGCCAAGCATGGTCCACATGGCAAGCTCCACGGCTCCGGTGTCGGAGCCCGCGACCACGCCTATGCGGTAATCGGCGGGGAGGCCGAGAACTTTCTTCATCCGGTCTGAAACTTCCTGCAGCCTGGCTTTACCTTCTTTGGAGCGGTGGGACCTGCCGACGAGCGCGTTCTTCAGGGCGTCAACTGTCCAACCGGGCCTCTTGGCGCAGGGGCCTGAGGAAAAATTAGGGCATTTGGTCTTTACAGCAGGTTTCTGCATATTATAGTCTCCTTATTATCCGCAGTCTATAACCGCACCGGCAAATAATCTGAGGTAAGCGCGGGATTCAATATCCCATCCTGCTGCTAATTCTAACTTTTTATATCCCCCGCTGACAACCCCGCCCGGCGAAGCTTTCCGGGCCGACAATGCCGATTTTGTCCGGGTTCCAACTCATTGGAACTTTTACCGCATTTTTTTATTTATCCATTGAAACTCAGCCTGAATATCTATAGAATAGAAGGGTATGAACAAGGTATGGCGCTTTAAAGACGAATGGCTTATGCGTGCCCTGGAAGGCGTTAAAGGAGCGGATGCGGCGTTTATCGCCAAAGCGCGCGCGGAAAAAAAACCGTACCTTTCCCACGCCCTGGTGGACGCAGACCTATTTACGGCCCAGCAGCTGGGCGAAATTGTTGAACTGACCTTCAAGGTAAAATATCTGCCGCTGATTCCGGAAAGCGCTGACAAGTTCGGGCTCACGCTGGTTCAGGAAAGAATGTGCCGCAAGCATCAGTTGGTCCCGGTTGGCGTTTCAGAGGGTGAAATCCGCCTGGCCATGGCCGACCCTCTCAACCTGCAGGCGCAGTCGGATGTGGAGGCGGTGACGGCGCGCCGCGTGATACCGTTTTTTTCCCTGCCGCGCGCGGTCGCGTCCTGTCTGGAAAAGATTTTCAGCTCTGAAAATGTAATCAACGAGCTTCTCAGCAAGGTGGACGCTCCCGATGAGATACAGCTGCTGGACGAGGATATCCCAAGCGATATCTCAGGTGACGACGGCTTAAGCGTAACCACACCGGTGATAATGCTGGTCAATTCCATAATTTCGCAGGCCCATCATAAGCGCTCTTCCGATATCCATATCGAACACGAAGAGAAAGACAGCCATGTGCGCATAAGGGTGGACGGCACGCTTAAAAATATCATGACCATCCCGCATAACCTAGCGGCCGGGCCGATGGTGTCCCGCGTGAAGATCATGGCCAACCTGGATGTTTCCAACCACATGCGCCCGCAGGACGGCAGGGCCAAGATACGCATAGGCGGCGCTGAGATCGGCCTGCGCGTCTCAACTCTGCCCACCTCTTACGGCGAAAAGGTTGTAATTCGCATACTTGACCAGCGCGCGGCCGAAGTCCCTTTTGAGAAGCTCGGTTTCGCGCCCGAAGTATCCAGTGTGATAGAGACCTGCCTTAAGGCTTCGCAGGGCATGATATTGGTGACCGGCCCCACTGGTTCCGGCAAAACCACCACGCTTTATTCGGTCCTTAACAAGATCCGCAGCGAGAGCACAAACCTGGTTACCGTTGAAGACCCGATAGAATACAAGCTGACCGGCGTAAACCAGGTGCAGGTGAATGAAAAGCAGGGCCTAACCTTCGCCTCCGTGCTGAGATCGGTGCTGCGCCAGGATCCGGATACGATAATGGTTGGTGAGATCCGTGACCGGGAAACCGCGGATATAGCCTTCCAGGCGGCCATGACCGGCCACATGGTTTTTTCAACCCTTCACACCAACGATTCGGTCTCAACCATCGTCCGGCTTACCGACATGGGCCTAGACCGGTTTAAGATCTCTCCCGCCTTGCTCGCCATAACAGCTCAGCGGTTGGTGCGCAAACTCTGCCCTAGCTGCACCGAAAAAGTTCCTGAATCGGAAATAGACAAAAATCTTCTTGAGGCCATGGGTGAATATGGTTTTGAGAAAACCGTTTACAAGGGCGCCGGCTGCAAGACCTGCGATGGAAGCGGCTATGCCGGCCGCACCTCCATGGTTGAGCTGCTGCAGGTGACCACGGGCGTTAAGGATCTCATAAATTCCGGGGCCAGCGCGGCTGAGATTACCAAATCAGCGCTGGCCGAAAAAGCGCTGCGCACTATGACCCACGACGCGCTCTGGCACCTGTCAATGGGCCACACAGACCTTGCGGAAGTATCGCCTTACATAACTCTTGAGAAGAAAGGCGCGTTCTCAGAACACCGAAAGATCCCGCGGCATCACACGGCCCATGGCGCTGTTCACGCCACCGCCCCGGTCCCCGATCGCCGAAAGACCCCGCGGCACGCTTCAGCGCCGGGCGCGGCGCACGCTACCGCAGCCGCCACGCCGTCTGGCAAGCTGCGCGTGATAATAGCCGATGATGACGCAATAATGCGCATGGTGCTAAAAAAATTCATTGAAGGAGCTGATTTTGAAGTTATTGAGGCCGTGGACGGCGAAGCCGCGCTTAACGCCATAGCTTCCGCCCCGCATCCTGACCTGCTGGTTTCGGACATACATATGCCGAAGATGAACGGCTATGATCTGGTAAAAGGCGTTCGTGAAACTCTAGGCATACTGGATATGCCGGTGATAATCCTGACTACCGAAAGTTCCGACAAAAGTCAGGAGCTGGCTTTCAAATTGGGCGCGGACGACTACATCATGAAGCCTTTTAAAGCCCCGCTGGTGATAGCCCGGATAAACGCCGCGCTGCGCCGGGCGGGGAAGCTTAAATAGACGCTATGGCTGAGCAAAAAAATCAGGCCGAAAAAGACAAAACCCGCATAATTTGATACTATAGTGACTATGGAAGAATCCAAGAAAAAAATACTCATTATTGAGGACGACCAGACGGTGCAGACCGTGCTCAAACTGGTTTTCACGGAAGCCGGCTATCAGGTATTCGCCGCTCTGGATGCGATGCAGGGGGTAATGCTGGCAAAGCAGATAAAGCCAAACCTTATCGTGCTTGATATTATGATGCCGGCCGGGGGCGGGTTTGTAGTTTATGAACGCCTTAAAATGATATCCTCCTCATTCCCGATCCCGTTTCTGATTTATTCCTCCATGGACCCCTCCGTTATCAGAAAGAAAATACCCGAAGATCCTTCTGTCATGATACTCAGCAAGAGCTCCAATATAACAGCGTTAAGGGAAGCCGCGTCAAAACTTATCGCAGGCTGAATCCCGCCTCCGGAACACAAATAAAAAAGCCCCATTCAGGGGCTTTTTTATTTGTGCCGCTGTTGGGGCTTCAACCTTGTTTTACAGGCAGCGTAAAATGGAATACAGATCCTTTGCCAGGCTCCGACTCGGCCCAGATCTTTCCGTTATGGGCAATAATTATTTCTTTTGAAATCGCCAGGCCAAGCCCGGTGCCGCCTTTTTTGCCGCCGCTGTCCAGCTGTTCAAAAGCCTGAAAAAGCTTAGGCAGATCTTCGGCCTTAATACCGATACCGGTATCCCGAACGGAAACATGCAGGCTGCCGCCGTCAAGAGCGGCATGAACGGTGATACATCCTTTTTCGGTATGGGCTATCGCGTTATTAAGCAGATTTGTAAGCACCTGGGTGATCTTATCTTTATCAGCCATCGCCCGGGGAATGTCCGCGCCCATATCAACTTTTAATTCCAGCCCTTTGCTTTGCGCCAGAAGGATCATATTTTGGGCTGCTGTATGGATCAGGGCGCTGATATCGGCATCCACGATATCAAAGGTCATTTTTCCGGCTGCTATTTTCTGAAAATCCAAAACATTGTTTATCAGGCGCCCCAGCCGGTCAGCGTTTCCGTGCACGAGTTCAAGCAGGCTTTTGTGTTCCGCGCTCAGGCCGCCAGCCTCCTCCAGAATAAGGCTGACGCCCAGCATAATAGAGGTCAAAGGGCTTCTCAGTTCGTGGGAAACCAGGGAGGCGAATTTCGACTTTGTGTCCGCAGTTTCCTTTATGGTCCGCTCCGCCCGCTTCTGGTCAGTAATATCCCAATTAGTCCCGACCATCTTTAATGGCCGGCCTGACTGGTCGCGCTGAACGATGGCAAGAGCTCTGAGATCACGGATAGAACCGTCTGGCCAGACAACGCGGAACTCAGTGTTAAATTCCTTTTCACCGCGTATAGCCATCTGGATCTCTGCGTCTCCCCGCGCCTTATCCTCAGGATGAAGCCCTTGTTGCCAGGACTCGTAGGCGCCGGCAAAATCATTTTTTTTAATACCGTAGAGCGCATACATCTGATCATCCCAAACCAGCTTGTTAGCGGCGATGTCGTAATCCCACACGCCCACACCACCAGCGCGCGTAGCCAATATCAAGCGGTCGGAGATCTGCTTCAGAGCGTCTTCCGCCTGCCTGCGCAATATCGCTTCCCCGACATGCGCCGCTATTCCTTCCAGACATTCAACTATATCCAGAGTGAAAACCCCTTTGCGCCGGTCATCAATATGGATCAGACCGATAATCCTTTCCTTGGTGCGGATCGGCACCAGGGCCATGGAGGCATAGCCGTGATGCATGCACTGATTACGCGGATGATACCGCGGATCCTGACCGGCCGGGAGATCCAGCAACGGGAAGGAATTGTTGGTCCAGAAACTTCCCCCGCGCGTAAAGAGCGGATTGGAATGGTTGGTTTTGCCGGAAATCACCAGACCGCAGGTACATTCCAGTCTGACTTTCCCGTCTTTATCCCGACATATTGCGCCATCCGCGTCGCGCGCTATCAGCGTGTTTTCAGTCAGCAGAAAATCCTTGGGAAAACCATCCTGTGAAAGATACGGGAAGTCCTCCCCGTCCTGAATGCGGATACCAACTGCGTCAAAACCTGTCTCTGCCTTAAGCATGGCGACGAAGCGTTGAATTAAGTCCTTCAAATCCGCCTGCTCGTTAAATATCCGCACCGCTTCCTCTCTAATATTCGTATATATTTCCGCCTGCTTGTGTTCTGTAATATCTGTCACCAGTCCCACAACATTGACCACTTTATTATCTTCATCTTTAATCGCCGATACTGATAGATCGCCCCAGAAAACTGATTTGTCTTTTCGCAAAAAGCGCTTTTCAAGCCGATATTTATCCACCTTGCCTTCCATGATTTTACGGAGCCATTCTTCACTTATATCCTTATCATCAGGGTGTGTAAGGTCCAAATTGGTCAGACTTTTCATTTCTTCCCTGTCATACCCGAAGCTGTCCAGCCACCAATTGTTGAACATTATGTATTTGCCGGTATTATCAACTATGGCAATACCGGTGTTGGCAGTATCAAAAATAGTTCTTGTTTTTTCTTCACTCCTGCGCAGTTGTTCGCTCCGGGAATAAGCCTCGGTAACATCGCGGAACACAAGCACGACCCCGAAAGTTATGCCTGCCGCGTCATGGATGGGCGCGCAGCTATCAGCAATCTGATACTCCGTGCCGTCGCGAGCGATAAGCACGGTGTGATTGGCCAGACCTACAATGGTGTTTTCGCGCAGCGCCTTCTCCACCGGGTTTTCAGCAGCGGTGCGAGTCTTAGCGTGGATGATACGAAAAACATCCATAACAGGACGGCCCTTAGCCTCAGCCGTGGTCCAGCCGGTCAAATGTTCAGCCAGAACATTAAGCCTTGTGACGCGACCCGAGGTGTCAGTGGTTATTACGCCATCGCCTATAGAGCGCAGCGTGGACGATAACAGCTCTTCACTTTCCTGTATAACTCTCTCCGCGACCTTTTCCCTGAAGCGGAGAACAACGTAAAATACGCCGTATATAAAACCTGCCGCCAGCAGGATCAGCGCCAGTTCCAGGTATTCCCTGGTTCTAACAGGGGTCAACAGGACCTTGCGGTCGATCTTAGTTATAACCGACCAACCTGAGCCTTCCAACGGTTGAATGGCGCTGAAAACTTTTACGTCGCGATAGTCGACACCCTCAAAAACGCCTGAATAATTTTCATTAATAGCTTTCGCGGCGGGCAATTCTCTGTCTGAAAGACTGTGCCTGAATTTAAGGGCTGAATCTTTTATGTATTGAAGTTCGTTCAGATAAAGAACATCTTTCCCGTCTTTTCTGACCAGCAGGGTTTCGGCGGTGTCAAGGAAAAGCGGCGCCGCTTTCAGCAGGGGATAAAACTCGGTTTCGGGGTCTATATTTATGACCAGCACGCATATAATTTTCCCGCCCCGCTCCCACCCGGCGGACATGGGGCTCATCTTTGTGATGCGCGGCCGGCCGTCCGCGGCCAGATAAAGGTCGGTCATCAGCGGCGTACCTTTTTGAGAAGCCCGCGCGAAAGCCTCCTTGAAATCTTTTTCCGTCCCGGCGGTGTAGCCGGGAGTCGCCGCTATGACGGCGCCCTTTGGTGACAGAAAAGCCAGCGAAAGGTCCTTCTTTTGCATCAAGCGATCATTAAGCCAAGCGTTCAGCTCAGCGCGCTTTGAACCGGACCTTGCCATTTCCTCTGAAACTATTCCTCCGAAAAATGGGTGGCGAGTGAGCAACACGGTGTCCCTATAATGACCATCACGCCAATCGGAGATCTGCGCAGCCTTATAATAATTTATCACAACAAGACGACGATTTATATCTTCAATCGCCTTCCTTTGATCACTGGCAGCGACAAAGAACCAGAATCCCAGCGCCGCCGCAAGCGTAAGCAGCAAAGCACCAACCATCTTGCCAAAGTGTCTGTTATTAAGATGTGATACCACTATTGTTTTTCCTGTAATCAAGAGTATTAATTGGCCGGTCCAATGACACCACCCGCATCCGCGTAAAACAGTTCATCGGACGGCGCCATGAAAACCGCAAAGCATGCCCCCCCGTTTCTACATCCAAATAATAGCAAAAATGCGTGGTTTGTTAAAATAGCGCGAACCCCGCTTTTGTATAATATAGCCATGCTGACACCCCGCATCGCGGATTACGAAACCGAGTTCGGCGGCTTTGAGAAGCTTATGCCCCACAGGATAAAGAACATCCTTATGGTGGCCTCCCTTTACGATTCCTTTCTGCTGGCCGATGACGAGCGCCTTAACGAAGCCTTATTTAGCGAACTTCTTGACACCACCGTCCACGCCGCCCCAAAAATCACCCGCGTCTCAACAGCCGGCCAGGCCGTAGAGCGCCTGCAAAAAGGCCCGTTCGATCTGCTCATCGCGATGGTGCAGATAGGCGACACCGATATGGACAATTTCGTAGCCGGCCTGAAGAAAACCAACCCGGGCCTGCCTATAGTGCTTCTCTCTTTCAATATGCAGGATGTCCTGAACATCTCTGAGCTGACGCGGGAGCAGGTAAACGGAATCTTTTTGTGGAACGGGGACACGCGAATATTCTCAGCCATAATCAACCTGCTGGAAGACGAGATGAATTTCGCGCGCGACTCCCAGGTGGGCGTGCAGGCTGTCCTGCTGATCGAGGATAATATTAAGTTCTACTCCTCATATCTGCCCATCATCTACTCCGAACTGATGAAACAGACGCAGATAGTCATGGCCGAAGAGCTTAACCCCTCAAAGAAAATGCTGCGCCTGAAAGCCCGGCCCAAGATCCTCTTCTGCAATAATTTCGACAAAGCCTGGGAGATCTACTCAAAATACAAGGCAAACCTGCTCGGCGTCATAAGCGACATAGAATATCCCATGGCCGGAAAATGCGAGCCGGAAGCCGGCCTGCTCCTTTCAAAAAAAATAAAAGCGGAGGACCCGGATATGCCCGTGCTGCTGCAGTCCTCCGACAGCCGGTTCGCGCAGAGGGCCCAGAGTCTTGGGGCCTCGTTCATGAACAAGGCCGCGCCCGATCTTTCAAAGCAGCTGCGCAACTTTATTGTCAGGTACTTCGGCTTCGGCGACTTCGTCTTTACCGACAAGAACGGCTTCGAACTGGCGCGGGCCGCGGACCTGCACACAATGCTTAAGCTTTTAAAGACCGTGCCGATAGAATCCATCCTCTACCACGCCAGCCGCAACCATTTTTCAAAGTGGCTGTTCGCCAGAACGGAGTTTGAAACCGCCTACAACATCCGCCCCAAAAGGATCTCAGAATTTAAGGACTCAGAGGGCCTGCGCAAATACCTGATAGAAACCCTTTACCAGTTCATCTATAAAACCCAGCTGGGCACCGTGCTGAAATTCGACCGGAAACTTTTCGACAACACCACCCCTTTCGTCAAGATAGGTTCCGGGTCCATAGGCGGGAAAGCCCGCGGCCTGGCTTTTGTGGATTTCCTGCTGAGCAAGAGCGATATAGCGGATCGCTTTCCCGGCGTGGCTATAACCGTGCCCAACACCATCGTGCTGGCAACCGATGTTTTTGATTTTTTTCTTGAGCAGAATAATCTGGACGCCGTAATAAACGAGCACTATCCGGGTGAGCGTATAGCGGACATTTTTCTGAAGGCCAGACTGCCGGACTATGTGCTCCACGACCTGCGCGTCATCGTGGAAAAATTGGAAGGGCCTCTTGCCGTGCGGTCGTCCTCTCTGCTTGAGGATTCAAAGACCCAGCCTTTCGCAGGCGTTTACAAGACCTACATGCTGGCAAACAATAACCCCGACCCGGAACTGCGGCTGAAAGAGCTGGAAAAAGCGGTGAAGTTTATTTACGCTTCAACTTTTTCCAACGAGGCCAAGGCATACCGCAAACTTACACCCCATCTGCCCGATGAGGAAAAGATGGCGGTTGTAATACAGAAGGTCGTAGGGCGCTCCTACGCCGGCGGCGAGCGCTTCTACCCGGTGTTCTCGGGAGTGGTCCAATCCTATAACTATTATCCCGTGCCGCCGCTTGCCAGTGAAGATCCCATAGCCCACATCGCCATGGGCCTTGGCAAAACCATCGTGGAGGGGCTCACCGTCCTGCGCTTTTCCCCCAGCCACCCGCGCAATCTGCATCAGTTCTCTACCACAGAAGACTTTTTTAGCAATTCCCAGAAGAGCTTCATCGCGCTGGATGTTTCAGGCACGGAAACAAAACCTCTGGCCTACGATAAAGAACCCGATCTGAAACCGGTGGAGATAGCGGTCGCGGAAGCGGACGGCACGCTGGAACTGGTCGCTTCCTCCTACTCGATGGAAAACGACGTCATGTCGGACTCCATCGCCCAGCCGGGCGCGCGCCTGGTGACTTTCGCTCCCATACTTAAGAACGAGCAAATACCTCTTTCTGAGATACTCAAAAGCCTGTCCGATCTCGGCCGGGAGGCCATGGGCACCAATATAGAGCTGGAATTCGCCGCCTCCTTCGACCCTGAAAGCCGCGAGACGCAGTTTAATATTCTGCAGATGCGCCCCATGGTTTCCAGAAGCGTGGTGAAGAAGGTTAAATTTGAGGATATTAACGAAGCGAATATAATCTGTACCAGCGGGGCCACGCTGGGCAACGGCTACATAAACGACATCTCCGACCTTATCTATGTGAAGCCGGAAACTTTCACAAACCTTAAGACACGCGATATCGCGGCCGAGATAGGCGAGTTGAACCTGAAACTGAAGAACGAAGACAGATTCTGCATGATCATAGGCCCCGGCCGCTGGGGGTCAAGCGATCCGTTCCTTGGCGTCCCGGTGAAGTGGGCTCATATCTCCCATTCCAAAGTCATAATAGAAGCTTCTTACGGCAGTTTCTCCGCCGACCCCTCGTACGGCACACACTTCTTCCATAATCTGACCTCGCTGGGCATCGGCTACTTCACCGTAAACCCAGAAAAAAACGAAGGGTCCATAGACTGGGACTGGCTACAAAGCCAGCCGGTACTGGCCGACCTGCAATATGTCCGCCACATAAGGCTGCCCAAACCGCTGGATATAAGAATAGACGGCTCCACCGGCAAAGGCATAATAGCGCACAACTAGATAAGTGGTCAGTGGCAAGTGATAAGTAGATCCGGGGACAGTATATTTAATTCGGAATTAAATATACTGTCCCCGGATCTCCCCGGATCTCCCGCCCGGATCTTATTTGACAAAGGTTACTTGCTGATGTATTGGAGACCCTGTTTGGCGCTGTCCAGACCGGGGGCGCCCCAGATGTCCAGGGATATAACATCGTTTAAAAAATCTTTTTTGCCCGAAGTGCCAACGCTCTGCCATTGCGGCCCGACCGTCTTGACCGGCCTGAGCGAGTTTTGGAGCAGCAGAGTGCGCAGATTCTCATCCAGGTTCCTTTTAAAATCGTCCACCAGCGGAGAAAAAGAGAGCCTCAGATGTTTCTCATATTCCGGCTTCTCGCCGCCGTCCGTTATGGCAGGGGTTCCGCCCTGGGCGGGAGCGCCGTTGACAACTTTCTCTTTTGCGATAAAGATGCGCCAGGGGTTGGTTGCAAAACCATAATATCTGACCTTGGTGTTTTCGGTTATATCCCAGTTTCTTACCGCCGAAATACCTTCCGCGAGCGTGCTGAGTCTGGGCTTAAGATGGGCAAGGTCTGAAAAATCCCAGCGGATGGAATAATCCAGGCCGACGCGGGCGTCGCTGCTGTCCTTGGTGACATTCAACATCAGCGGATTTTCTTCTTTCACCGGCTGAGCCGATATAGTGGAGAATTCCACGCCGGTCTGGGCGTGAACCGCGATCGCGCGAAACAGCGCGGCGGAGAGGAAAAAAGCGAGTATGCGGTATCCGCGGCTAGACATTTTTTATCCGGTCTGTTTCAGTGTTGTAACCTGGTTGGTAAACTGCTTACAGAAATAATTACTTCCCTAAACCCTGCACCCTGAGCCCTATACCCTGAGTTTAGCGACTTAAAACCCTTCCTTGGTATACCTTTCCAGCAGATCTTTGGCCAGCCTGCCCTGGGGGTTCAGGCGCACGGCCTCATCCAGGGCGTCCTTAAACTCCTTTTCAAGCTTGGCCTTATTCTTAAGCCGGCCTTTTTCCAGAGCGTTGACGGCCGAGATTACGGCGGCCCTGATTGAGTAAGTGTCGGCGAGGAATTTATCCCTGGTCATAAACGGCATCCAGCTCGGGTTCTCAAGCGCGGACTCTATCACGGCGTCAGATTCGTCGTACGCCCTGTAAAGGAACTGCTTGCCGCTCTTCAAACTGGCGCCCGTCAGAGCCATGCCGGCGCCTTCCTGAAAATCAACCTCCACCAGCTGCTTTCTGGCGTCTATAAAGCCGGGGTAATTCTGCATAGCGCTCTGATAAAGCGCGCGGGCTCCGGAATAATCTTTTTTAACAAGGGCGCTGTTGCCCTGCACCGTCAGGCTTACCGCCTTCATGAACGCGGGCTCGGCGTCCATCTTTGCCACAGACGCGTAAATGCGCGCGGCTTCAGACCGGCTCTTGGCCAGGTCGCCCAGTGCCACATCCGCGGAAGAGAGCAATGCCTGCGGGGCTTTTCCCCTCAGCGCCGGGGTGACGGAGTTCATACTGGCAAGCAAAGCCTGCAATTCTTCGGCGTTACGGCGCACGCGCGAATACTCGCGGGCTTTTTCTATGAGTATATCAGGATCCTTATTCAGCGAGAGATAACCTTCCGATTCCACCCAGGGGACCATAGCGGCGTAGCACAGGGCCAGGGCCATGGAAGTTTCGTAAGGCTCGGGGTTATCCTTGCGGGAGCTAAGGGCTGAAAGATTTGAAGCCAGTCCGTTCAGGGAATAGAGATCACCGCGGGCCGACAAGGCGTTTACGGCCGACGCGTAGACGGGCCAGTTGGACGGGGACTTGCGTAGCACGCGCTTGAGAATAGTTATCTCAAGATCCAACCCCCTGGCGAATCCGGCCTTGTAGGATTTCTCGGTCAACTGCTCCAGAGCCTCCAGCGCGCGGCGAGAAGATGGGAGGTAGTTCAGGCTATGACCGATATCGGCATAAGCTTTCTCCATGGCAGCCTGAGAAGGATTTTGCGCTGAGAGCGTTTCACGGGCTTTCGAAAGATAATAGCCGGAAGCTTTTTCCTTAACCATTCCGCAGCCGGCCAATGCCGCGGCCGCAGCCAGAACCACGGTCAGTTTTAAGGTCTTCATAATTGAATTATCCCTGTAAAAGAAAAAGGTCACGATATCTCCGCAAGTTCGCGGGCACTGACGAGGGCCGGGTTCCAAAAACCAGGGTAAATACTAAACTCTTACCCTAACCCCTATCCCCTAAACCCTATACATACCCTACACATTAGTCCAGTCCAGAATGATCTTGCCGGATTTGCCGGAAGACATGATCTCAAAGCCTTCTTTGAACTGCGCCGCCGGGAACTTATGGGTGATTATCGGTTTTATATTGAGCCCGCTGGTGAGCATGGCGCACATCTTGTACCAAGTCTCGAACATCTCGCGGCCATAAATGCCTTTCAGGAACAGGGCCTTAAAGATGACCTGGTTCCAGGGGATCATGGTATTGGGCGGCAGGATGCCGAGCAGAGCTATCTTCGCGCCCATCTTGACCGCGGGGATCATATCGTTGAAAGCCTGAGCGTTGCCGGACATCTCAAGCCCAACATCGAAGCCTTCGGTCATCTTCAGGCGGTGCATGACATCGCTGAGTTTTTCCTTGCGCGCGTCAACCACGTTCATTATGCCGAGTTTACGGGCAAGCTCCATACGGTATTCGTTAACATCGGTTATCACTACATGCCGCGCACCCACATGCTGCGCTATAGCCGCGGCCATAATGCCTATGGGGCCGGCGCCGGTGATAAGAACGTCTTCGCCTATCAGGTCAAAAGAAAGTGCGGTATGCACCGCGTTGCCTAGGGGGTCAAGTATTGACGCCTCATCGTCGCTGACGCCATCCGGTATAGGGAAAACATTTTCGGCCGGGATGGCCAGGTACTCGGCAAAGCAGCCTGGGCGGTTAACGCCTACGCCTCTCGTGTTAATGCAAAGATGCCTGTGCCCGGCGCGGCAGCTGCGGCAGTGGCCGCAGACTATATGCCCCTCTCCGGAAACCCGCTCCCCAAGAGAAAGCCCCTGCACATTTTTACCCAGCTCCGCGATCTCACCCACGAACTCATGGCCCACGTGCATCGGCACCGGAATAGTTTTCTGCGCCCAATCGTCCCACTGGTATATATGTATATCGGTGCCGCAGATAGCGGTCTGCTTTATTTTAATGAGAACTTCGGTATCACTTATGACCGGCATGGGCACATTTTCAAGCCAAAGGCCTTTCTCAGGGTTCTTTTTAACAAGCGCTTTCATGGGAACTCCTCCTTAAAATCGGGCGACCTCCGCCGCTTTTTACATTATACTACATCATGGAAAAACAGTGGCTGGTGCCGGCTAACCGGGTCAGCTTATCACTAACCACTATCCACTAACCACTGTCTTTAAGACCGGATCATTACCAGAGCCATTTTGAATTTGGTTACCGCTTTCAGCGCGTGTGGCTTATTGGCCGGCATTATTATGAATTCGCCGGCCTTTACCCTGCCTGGCTTGCCGGAGATAGTTATTTCAGCCTCGCCGTCGAGT
>SESG01024801.1_pt1 | contig 29289 bp, 12 predicted proteins | sample 3171421 | NCBI WGS metagenome assembly SESG01 (sample SAMN10866946, study PRJNA518727) | freshwater metagenome | biome: subpolar coniferous forest; feature: holomictic lake; material: water; isolation source: holomictic Lake 227, 6 m and 8 m depth | place: Canada: near Kenora, Ontario | collected...
GATCATGTCATTCCAGAAATAACGTGAGCCTGGAGCAAAAACATTATCTTTCAGATAATTACCAACCTCAGGCTTCCCTGCAAAGTCAGTATTTTTATAATCACTTGATTTCAAAACAACGGAGGTAATATGATAATAAAGCTGTGAAGCCAGCAATTCACCCAGCAAATAGTTGTGATAATAACAAGGGGAGGAAGCAATGTGTATTTTTGAAGCCCAATCAGGAGCATTACGGCCATCAGGGCGTTTCATCATCTGGTATTTCTCCACCAGGTCCCACCAGAGTTTGTTTAAATCCTGGTCAGGGTTCTCATACAATCCCTTTTCAAAGCGATACATCACCTGGGCCCAGCGACTAAAAACCAATTGCTGCAAGCGTAAGTTTTTATGACTGTTTTCCGCGATTTTGTTCATCTCAGATTCGGGAATACCAACCACATCCTTTATCCACATCGGGTTGCTGGCAAAACGTCCGAAAAGCTCTGCAATAGCTTCTGTGGTAAAGGTATGCGCAGGATTGCGTAAACAAAAAGGCAAATTGATATCGATGTGTTTATCATAGATGGCATGTCCGCATTCATGCAACATGGTGTTCATCCAATAGGAGTCATTTTTGCAATTAGACATCACCCGTACGTCCCCTTCATTGTCGATATTGGTACAATAGGCATGCTGGTATTTACCGGGTCTTTCATAGAGATCGCTGTGTTTCAGGATGTCTTCGATGTCGAAGCCAAGGCCGGTATAATAATCCCTGGTTAACTTTACGATATCTTTGTCTTTGTAATATTTGTCGAGGTCGAGGTCATAGATTTTGGGCGCTTCCTGAAAAAACCGATTTTGATAATGCCAGGGCATCAGTGCTTCCTTTTTGATTTTATAACGGGCAGCAAAATAGGTGTCAATTTCGTCTTTGAGAGCCCTAAAAGAACCCCGTGTCAGCGAGTCCAATTCATCAAAAACACTTTCCACTTCTTTAGGATCCTGTTCGCTTAATTTCAGACTCATTTCATGGTAATTTCCATAGCCCAGTTCTTTGGCAATTTCGTTGCGTTTTTTCACCAGCTTAATAAGATCTTCTGCTACAGTGACGCCAATCTCCTTTGATCCCATCCAGGCTTCTTTTAATTCATCGGAATTCACAGAAGTACGAAGCAAATCCTCCACTTCATTGTCCGTTAATTTCTTCCCTTTTACTTCTACCCTGAATGTATTAAATTTCTTTTCGATGGAGGTCTGCATTTTAATAACTTCTGCCAGCTTTGCCGTATCGGTTTGTGAGCCGAGGTATTCGAGATAAAGCACCTCAAGTTCCCTGTTCAGAAGGGTATCTTTAACCTCCTTACTGTCGCGGATCATTTTGAGTGTTTCAAAATCTTTTTTGCTGGCAAAGACAGTTACCAGTTTATTCGATAAGGCTTCGTAGCGGGCATAATCCGCATCTTTCCCGGAGCCGGAAGCATTCCAGTAGGCCAGGGCTGTTTCTTTCTGCAAGGGCTTGACTTTTGCATCATAAGAAGACAGGAAGTCTTTTAATTTATTTTCCATGATTGTGGTTTTGTTCTGACAGGCAAAGAATCCTGTAAAGATGATGAAGGCAAGGCTGATTTTAACAGCAGTATGGGTAAAGTTGTTCATTGAGTAAATTTTAGTTATTCGCAAAGTTAAGGGCATTCACGTTCAAGCCAAGAAAATTATTCTGAAAATTGAAATCAAAACCTTTGCGATCCTTTTTGCAATCCTTAATGCAATCCTTAATGCGCCTTTCTGACACCCTTTAACTCATAAAAAAAGCGAGGGTGACCACCTGGACCACCCTCGCTATTTTTTTTGGATTGAATGATTAATCCAGTATTACTTTGAAATTCTTTTGTCCTTTTTGAGTTTCAACGCTGATGGTATACAAACCACGCTCATAGGTTGACAGGCTGATTTCATATTTATTGAGGCCAGGTGTGGCTTCAAAAACAACTTGTCCGAGAGTGTTCATCATGCTGAGTCTGTCGATCAAAGCAGCATTTGAATTTACGCGAACAAAATCCTTGGCAGGATTAGGATACACGCTAAGTTCAACATTGGCAGGATTGTTGATCCCGGCAATTAATGTGCCCTGGAGGAGGAAAGGAAGGCCGAGACTGCTCGTAGAGCCGGTATCCCTGACAGCTTGCCAGGTGGTGGTAGTAGGGACATATTGCCTGGCATCACCCGTGGTTGACTGACCCAATACAGCAATAGGATTAGCCCAGGGACCGGAAGTTCCGGTACCGCCTTCTTGCCAGTCGAGCCAATAGTGGCCAGGGCCCAATGTTACAGGACTGGTCAGGGTTGAGATATTTTTCATGATCGGACGGGTAGCTCCCAAAAGATCTGTTTCAAGAACCCGGTAGCAATTTGTCCAAACAGAAGAAGTCATCAAATTGGTTGTACCATCTCCCCAAACAACAGTTCCGCTGGGTGGCATACCACTCCAGATTTTAAAATTCACGGCATTGAAAGTAGACGTGGCGGTGGAACCTGTCTGATATCCAAATACATCAATTTCTGAAATAATCCATTGTTCGTTGGCAGGGACTACAAAGTCGTCGGCACAACGGTATCCACTGGATAATGCAATGCCAGATCCATACAATGACATCAGCAAAGTTGAATTCTCAACAATACTGGCATCTTTTCCACCTGATCCTTGTGCGGGACCATTCACAAAACTGCCATTGTCATAAAGCAGCGTCTGAACACTTTTTGTTGGGACCGTCCAATGAGCGGCTTGCAGCACTGCAGGAGCGGCCTGGACATCAACCACTGAAGGGGTGTAAATATCATCATAACGTTGCATGACCGTGGTGTTTTGCTGAGCCATTGCTACAGAACCGATGATAAACATAGAAATAATAAACAGGGTAACTTTTTTCATGATGTCTGATTTTGTGAATAATGATTTCGTAAGCACAAATATAGAAATGATTTAATAGGGAGCTAGAAAATTAACAAATCTTTTTTGGCAGGGGAAGAACCTGATCCCAAACCTTTTTACTGATGGAGAATTTTGCGTGGCACCTCATTTATCGTAATACTGGCACCCTCCATGCAAACACTCCCGGTTCATGAGGTGAAACTCGCACTTTATTTCCGGGTCATATTCGATGTTCACTTTAAAATGTTCTTTGACAAAGGCGATGGCTTCGGTGATGGCAATGAAAGAATCTCGTTTACAGCAGCGTGGGCCACCGCAACTGGCAATGCAGCCAAGGCTTTGTGCGGTCATGAGATTGCTGAGCATCCAGCCTTCCGTGGCAAGAGGTGTTGCTCCAGTGACAAGACTGATGAAGATCCCCGTTCCGATAGCAGCCCCACAGGCCCCATAAAACCCACAAAATCCACCCAACACCTTTTCCGATCTGATCCTGGCTTCCCGAATCTTCTTCTCCTTCTCCCCCCTTCGCCCAATCCCCCCTTCGCCCTCTCGCCCCGTCGCTCCGTCGCCCAGTCTGCTCAACTCACTTAAAGTATTGTAATAAGCTGTCACCATAACCGCCGGCACCAAAAAATGATGTTCCGGTCCGTGCATCTTCACCGATGGGCTCTTCATCAGCTCCCTGGCCATCGTCAAAGGATCGCAAAGTTTGGTACGCATACAGTAACGTTCGATGAGTTCTACAGCACTGGCGCTATGACATTTATCGTAAATATAATGACCATCAGCACAGCGTACGTCAGCCTGAAAAGGTTCGTGACAAAAATGACAATGAAGGAGTTCACGGGAAGATAGATATTGTAGTTCTTTTCCACAAACGAGGCAGTCGGACTTGTGATCCATGGGGAGAAAATTTAGATCACAAAGGTACGAAAAATCGCAGGCTCAAATTCCTAATTTCCCCACAATCTGCACCATTTCTTGAAGGAGAAAGGGACCGGGGGATGAGGTGCATGAACGACACCTTCGACTTAATCCATCGTCCAGCTCGCGCCTTCTTTTCCGTCTTTTACCTGGATCTTAAGTTTGAGCAGCTCATCACGGATTTTGTCGGAGCTGGCATAGTCTTTATTCGCCCTGACTTGCTTTCTCAACTCCAGAATAAGATGCATTAGTCCGTCAATCATTTCAGTATTGCTGCCACCGATTTCATCCATCAAACCAAGGATGTCAAATACAAAAGTCTTGTAGATCTCTGTCAGCAGGGCTAAATCTTCAGCATTAAGTTGGGCATTGGCGTCACTCACGACATTCACAATACGAACCACTTCAAAAAGATTGGCAATCAGCATCGGGCTGTTGAAGTCGTCGTTCATGGCTTCAAAGCAGTCGGATTGCAGTTTTTTTATGTCAATTCCTTCTGAAGTCGTGGGTGAAGCAGACAGTCGTGATAGCTGCTTCCCGGCTTCCATCAGTCGTTTCAGTCCTTTTTCCGCGGCCTGAAGCGCTTCGTTGGAGAAATCCAATGTGCCGCGGTATTGGGCCTGGAGGATAAAGAAACGAATGGTCATGGGGCTATAGGCCTTCTCAAGCAAGGGATGATCTCCGGAAAAGAACTGCTCCAGGCCAATGGCATTCCCCAGTGATTTGCCCATTTTTTGTCCGTTCAGCGTGATCATATTGTTGTGCATCCAGCAGCGTACGGGGTCATGGCCGGTAGCGACCCTGGATTGAGCGATTTCCGATTCATGATGCGGGAACAGCAAATCCATGCCGCCGCCGTGAATGTCAAAATTCTCACCCAGGTATTTGATGCTCATCGCAGAACATTCCATATGCCATCCCGGGAAGCCATCGCTCCAGGGAGAAGGCCAGCGCATGATATGTTCGGGAGACGCTTTTTTCCAAAGGGCAAAATCGGCAGGGTTGTGTTTCTCTTGCTGACCATCCAGCTCACGGGTATTCGAAATAAGGTCTTCCAGGATACGACCACTGAGGACGCCGTAATTGTGGGTGTCATTGTATTTCACGACATCGAAATAAACGGAGCCTTCAGAAATATAGGCCATTCCTTGGTCGAGGATCTTTTTAATCATCTCAATCTGCTCTATGATATGTCCGGAAGCTCTTGGCTCAATGCTGGGTTTCAGGATATTCAGGCGATCCATGAACTCGTGATAACGGTCACTGTAGTATTGGACGACTTCCATGGGCTCGATCTCCTCGGCCCTGGCTCTTTTGGCGATTTTGTCATCTCCTTCATCGGCATCGTTTTCGAGATGGCCAACGTCGGTGATATTTCTGACGTAACGCACTTTAAATCCCAGATGACGGAGGTATCGGAAGACGAGGTCGAAGGTGATTCCGGGGCGGGCATGACCCAGGTGGGGGTCGCCATAAACGGTAGGGCCGCAGACGTAAATCCCGACGTGCGGGGGATCCAAAGGAATAAATTGCTCTTTCTTACGGCTTAGGGTGTTGTATATATGTAATTGATTTTCCATTATGATGCGTACTTGCTGCAAAAATACCGATTTTTGGTTTACAGCCTTTGAAATAAGATTTACAAAACTGTAAGCTATTTCTTCCTAATTTTATTGCCTCAAATACTAAACTCATCCTCATGGAAAAAATCCTTGTAATTGGCTGTGCCGGCCAAATCGGATCAGAACTTGTGATCTCGCTCAGAAAGCTCTATGGCAGTGCTAATGTTTTCGCTACCGATATCAAACAACCTCCGCAGGATGTCATCGACAGCGGCCCTTTCCAGATTCTCGATGTATTGGATGAAAAACAACTCATCCATTTCGTCATCCGTAACAACATCACCCAGATCTATCACCTGGCGGCTGTTTTAAGCGGCAATGCCGAGCGTATCCCGCTCCAGGCCTGGGATATCAACATGAGAAGCCTCCTCACTGTCCTCGACCTCGCCCGTGAAGTGAAACTGAAAAGGATCTTCTGGCCCAGCTCTATCGCGGTATTTGGCCCGACAACCCCTCGTGTGAACACGCCACAATTTACCGTGATGGAACCCACCACCGTTTATGGCATCAGCAAACAAGCCGGGGAGCGCTGGATGGAATATTACCAAAAACGATTTGGGCTCGACACCCGCTCAATCCGTTACCCTGGTCTTATCTCCTACAAGACTGAAGCCGGAGGCGGCACTACCGACTATGCCGTTGAGATCTTTTATGAGGCTGTCAGGAATAAGAAATATGAGTGTTTCCTGAAAGAAGATACACGCCTCCCTATGATGTTCATGGAAGATGCCATCAAGGCCACTATTGAGTTGATGGAGTTACCCCAGGATAAAATCACCGTGAGATCCAGCTATAACGTTGCCGGCATCAGCTTCACGCCAAAGGAACTTGCTGATGAGATCCGCAAACACATCCCCGAATTTGAGATCAGCTACAAACCTGACTTCCGCCAGGCGATTGCCGACTCATGGCCTCAGAGTATCGATGATAGTTATGCACGTGCCAATAATGGATGGAAGCACCAATATGATCTGGCGCTGATGACGGAGGTGATGCTGCGGGAAGTTAGCAAAAAACTTACTTAGATATAATGTGCTAATTTGCACATCTTTCAATCGTCATCAGCCTCTTTTATGAGTTCGCTTTTATTGCCCTCATTATTTTTCTCTTTCGCTGTAATCTTCAGCCCATAAGCCATGTAGAAAAAGATAAATGGCACGATAAGCCATAGCCATGAAAATGATTTATGAAAAATATTTAATCGCGTATTTTCGCTTTCAATATTTTTATAGCCTGTAAAGATTGATTGAATGGTTCCTGTTTTGTTGTGAAATACTGTATCAGACAATATTCCCAATAAATGGACTCCAACCAGAATTAAAAAAAGATTCGCTAATATTTCGTGTGATTCGCCCAGGATTTCTTCATTGATTCCAATAGTCAATACATTGTTTTCCGCAGCATAGCGCAAATATCCGGAAATACTGCATATAAGGCCAACAAGGAGAATCAACAACATCACAACTGATGCCGATGGATTATGTCCTGCATATTTATGTGAACCTGAAAAATATGTTTTTATAAATGCTACCTGGTTTTTCAATCCTATCGGGAAATCTTTAAAATTTGAATACTTTGGGCCTATGATTCCAAAAATAATTCTGAAGATTATTAAAGTACCGACCAGGGCACCGAAAGCAAAATGCAAATTCAGATACGCTTCAAAATCACCTAAAATATAGGCTACTGCAAATCCAATGGCGATTAGCCAATGGGATAATCTTGTAGGTATTGACCAGATATATGTTTTCATAATATTCAATTTAAAAAATATTTTACACGGAGTTGCACTGTAATTTACTTTTATAAAAAGGTCCAGAAAAACAAAAAACAGTGAAACTCCGTGTGAAAAATAATTATGCTCCCGGAAGCGCCGGTGCCTTTTTCACATCATCAGAAAGCTTACCGGTTAAAGTCTTCAGGAAGGCTGAGATACTTGAAATCTCTTCAGGTTTAAGGGTTTTGTTTAACTCCGACTGTGCCATGATTCCAATGGCCTCATTAAGGTCTTTAACAGATCCGCTATGGAAATAGGGCCAGGTTTCGGCAACATTACGAAGGATCGGGACTTTAAACATAAATTTATCGGCCTCAGCTTTTGTAACAGCAAATCGGCCTTCATCCACTTTATCGGTTTTCAACCAGGTTTTCTGATCTCCGAAGAGCGGAAATTTCTGATACATAGAACCACCGAATAGTGAGCCCATGTGACAGGCGGTACAACCGGTGCTGATGAAAGCCTGTAAACCGGCAATTTCCTCGCTATTCATTGCGGAGTCATTCCCTTCCAGCCACTCATCATAGCGCCCGGGAGTCAGAAGAGTCCTTTCAAATGCGCCAATAGCTTTTTTCATATTCTCATAATTCACCGGTTTTTTTTCACCGGGGTAAGCAGTAGCAAACATCTCGGGATACCCTTTGATGGAACTGATCTTTTTTTCCACGAAACTCTTATCAGGCATATTCATCTCAACCGGATTCAGCACCGGTCCGCCAGCTTGTTCTTCAACATCTTTGGCACGGCCATCCCAGAACTGGACAAATTGAAGTGCCGAATTAAAGGATGTTGGGGAATTCCGTCCGCCAAGCGCACCTTCATCGCCGGGAGAAGTCGGTTTGTTATCGACGCCATAAGTATTCAGGTTGTGGCATCCATTACAACTGTTGTTTCCTTTTTTCGAAAGCCGGGTTTCGAAGTACAGGACCTTTCCGAGGGCTACTTTTTCAGTTGTCATGGCATTGTCAGGATTCACAGCTTGTTTAGGTAGCATGGGAAACATCGTCATCGCCATTTTCCGGATGCTGTCATTTTTTAGTTTTTCAGCAGCCTTGTTGTCTGGTTGTTTGCCGGTACAAGCTAATAATATAGCAAGCCCGATTACCGAAATGAGCAATAATGTCTTTTTCATTGGTAGGATTTTAGGGTCAAGACAAATATAATAAAAAACAGGATACTTCATAAAAGATTCTTATCAGCATAAACAGTAGTGTCCTCAATAATGAGTGAGTAGAGCGCAATTTTAGGAGAGGGACAGCTTCACGACAGAGGACAAACAAATTCAATACCTTTGCGGAAATTATGAAAACAAACAATGCAATTGAAATCATGTCGCCAGTCGGGTCTTACGAATCCCTCATGGCGGCTATCGAAGCCGGTGCGGGATCGGTATATTTCGGCGTAGGAAAACTCAATATGAGAGCCCGCTCTGCTGCGAATTTCGGCCTGGATGACTTAAGGAAAATCACTGAAATCTGTCGTGAAAATGAGGTAAAGACCTACCTTACTGTCAACACTGTTGTCTATAGTGAAGAATTACAGGAGATCCATGAGATCATCGACACTGCAAAGAAAGAAGGGATCACGGCTGTGATCGCCTCTGATATTTCTGTAATCCAGTATTGCCGTTCGGTCGGGGTGGAGGTCCATCTCTCGACTCAGTGTAACATCACGAACATCGATGCCGTCCGGTTTTATGCCAATTTTGCCGATGTCATCGTCACGGCGCGAGAGCTGGCACTTCCCCAGGTGGCAGAGATCTGTAAGACGATCCGTGAAGAAAACATCTGCGGACCCGCTGACTTGCCAATCAAGATCGAGCTTTTTGTCCATGGCGCCTTATGTATGGCTGTTTCCGGGAAATGCTATATGAGCCTCGACACCTATCAGACTTCGGCTAACCGTGGCGCCTGTTACCAGAACTGTCGCCGCTCCTACATCCTCATCGATAAAGAAAGTGGCAACGAGATCGAAGTTGACAACGAATACCTGATGTCGCCCAAAGACCTGAAGACCATCCATTTCATCGACCAGATCCTCGAAGCAGGCGTGAGTGTCCTGAAAATCGAAGGTCGCGGACGCTCACCGGAATATGTCAAAACCGTCACGCGCTGCTATCATGAGGCTGTAGAAGCCTGTAATGACGGGACATTCGGTCCTGAAAAGATCGAGAAATGGGACCTCCAGCTTGCCAGCGTTTACAACCGTGGTTTCTGGGATGGCTATTACCTGGGGCAACGCCTGGGAGAATGGACGAAAGTGCCCGGTTCCCAGGCGACCCGAAGGAAAGTATATGTTGGGAAAGTCCTGAATTATTTCTCGAAGATTTCGGTGGCAGAGATGCTCATGGAATCCTATGCCCTGCATCCGGGCGATGCCATTTTAATCCTGGGGCCAAGCACGGGTGCTTATGAAGGCATTGTGGGGGAAATCAGGCTGGACACTCCTGATGCCGTAGAAGAAGCCCGGAAGGGTGACGTCTGTGCCTTTGCTGTCGACAATTTGGTACGCAGAGGCGACAAGGTATATCGTGTGGTCGATTCAACGGATCCATTATTTACAGGGGGTGATAAAATATAACTTTCATACACACAGCTCCTATTCCGATGGCTCGGCAGAGCCTGAGGAGTATGTAATCCAGGCGATCCGGGAGGGATTTACGGACCTTGGCTTTTCAGAACATGCCCCTCTCGCGGTAACGCCCAACACTTTTGCGCTCAGGGAGGACAAAGTGGAAGAATATGTTCGTGTGATCAGGGACTTACAAGAAAAATACAAAGACAGCATCACACTACATGCGGGTATGGAGATGGATTATATCCTTGGTATCAGCGGGAATTTTGCCACCAATGCTGTACGCTGGGGCCTTGATTATGTGATTGGCTCAGTACATCTGGTTCCTGGCGAAAATGAGGAAGGACTCTGGTTTATTGACGGGCCTGATCAGCGAATCTATGATGAAGGGCTCCTGAAATTTTTCGGTGGGGATATCCGCAAGGCAATAGAGGCCTATTATCTGCAGGTAAAAAAGATGATCCTGACTGAAGATTTCGATATTGTCGGGCATCTCGACAAAGTCAGGATGCACAATAAAAACCGTTTCTTTCAGGACGAGGAAGGATGGTACCGGGAGTTGGTTTTGGATGTCCTGGATGAGATTGCAAAACGCAAGCTTGTGGTCGAAGTGAATACACGGGGTTTGTATAAAAAACGCAATGATCAGCTCTTTCCTGCGACATGGGTACTTAAAGAAATTTTAAAGCGTGATATCTCTATTCTGTTGAGTTCGGATGCACATAAGCCGGAAGAAGTCTCAAATTTATTAAATGAGAGCTTCGTTGCATTAAAAGAGATTGGATTTAAAACACACCAGCTCAAGGCGATAAATCCCCATCAGATATTTAAAGAGCGGGGCCGTATAAATAGTAAACCACGATAATGACGGCAACGATGGACAAGTAAATGATCAGATAAGTGCTTTCTTTCGCTATTTTCATGATTTAAAAAATATGATATAAGACTTCTTATAGACAATTGGCGCAGCTCAAAGTTGCCTATATACATATATCCAGGCAAGAATTATTTTGTTAAAAAATTGTTAAAAATCAAGGCCCTGTAAAAAACCATTTTGATTGAGCGTGGAAAAGTGACGGCAGAAATTGTCAATTCGCCACAGAGGTGTCGCTTCCCGGGTTTTACGCGTTTATATTTTGCCTTAGCCGTGGCCTCCATTTTCTCCGTTGGATATTGAATGATTACCCTGCCGCAAAGGTCTTTCCAGCGAAGCAGGAATGCTTCCACCTCCTGTGGATGCCGATTCCAGCTTGATGCCGCTGGTCCACAGCGCGTCGCCCAGGTTTATCAAATCTTCCAGACATATGGTTTGTAAGGATGGTTTTAGTTCAGCGCGAAAGGCGGTGATTTTCTCATTGGAGACGCCCTATGCGAGGTAGCTTTCTTTAAAATAGCGGGCATTTTTAGCCACGATCGCCGGTTCGGCGTTGATGCTGAAGAAGGTACAGAAGGAATTGATGATTTCGTTGCGGGGAGTCACAGGAGTGATTTTCAACAAAAGTACTGAAAGCGCATTTGAGCGGAAAGCAGTCCCAAAATTTAATACCTTTGCCCCTACGCGACAACCCATTAAGCGTTGTCAAAAGGGCCCCGTAGTTCAATTGGATAGAATATCAGATTCCGATTCTGAGGGTTACAGGTTCGAGTCCTGTCGGGGTCACAGCAGGTTTTCTGAAAGCCTTCATTATCTAAGGATATGGAGGCTTTTTGATTGTATGGTAGTACACTTGGTAGTACACTTTTTCAAATATTTAGAAAAACGTTGATCAGATTTTGGTCCATATTATAATAAGGTGGCTACTGTCCCCTTACTGGATAGGAATGATCTAAATTCCGGTCCGCGCCGACGCAAGTTGACCACCCTGCGCCGCTCATAATTGACAGGTCGCGCCGGTCCAAATTGACCACCCCAGGCCGATCCAAATTGACCACCCTTGTAACTAAATTTTCCCCCGCGTTGAGCGTAGCGTCCCGCTACGCTCAACGACCCGGTGGGCAAGGCGTAGCTGTTGGCTGCGCCTTTTGGTAAATGCAAATAGCAATTGGCGTTACGAATATTAACAAATCGAGAGCATGGTGATGGTGGACGCTACGCTGAACGGGGGAAGACCTTTCCGAATTCTTAGATGATTTTCCATCAATTACAAAGGAAGCCGCAGTAGCAGTTTTAGAAATGACTAAACAGTCTGCTAAAAAACTTTGCTCAAAAGAATAAAATAATTTGATAATGTTGTCTGATTAGTTAACTTTGTTGCATGATTTTTGTTAGACAAGTTATAGCATATAAGACCTATTTTCTTGACTTTTATGACAAACAACCTGACGATGTCCAGAAAAAAATAGAATGGACATTAAATTTAATCCGAATAATCCGTCAAATACCTGAAAAGCATTTTAAGCATTTGGCTGGAACAAAAGGACTTTATGAAATCAGAGTTGAAGTTGGAAATAACGTATACAGAATATTTTCATTCTTTGATAAAGGAAATCTGGTAGTTTTGGGTAATGCTTTTCAGAAGAAAACAATTAAGACACCGAAAATCGAAATTGAACGAGCGATAAAAATAATGGAGGAATACTTTTATGAAAAAGGCGAAAATTAAAAATATTACTACCCTGGATGAAATCCTGGATAATAAATATGGCTTTAGAGGAACTGAAAAGCGTGAGAATTGGGAACAGGAATTCGAAGTTTTCAGGCTTGGAGTGCTTTTGGAAGAGGCTAGAAAAAAACTTGGTTTGACACAAGAAGAATTGGCGGAAAAATGCGGGACAAATAAATCCTATATTTCCCGAATTGAGAACAACTCGAGTGATATTAGACTTTCAACTTTAATGAAGATTGTTCAGCAAGGACTTGGGGGACATTTAAAATTGACACTTCAACTCTGAAGAAATATTAACATATCACCCAAACCACTCCAGATATTCCTCGACCAACTTATAATTTTTAGATTTCGTGTCTGTTATATCCAATTCACACAGCGCAACGATATATTTCCTGCGTCCTACCTTAGCCTCCATTAATACTCCGTACATGTCGACATAATTGTCCACCTGTGTAATGACCAACTTTTGTCCATGAAGTATGTTGTCATTGACATCAACAACCTTAGCCACGAATGGAAATACAAGTTCGTCTTTAAGCCTGTTATACACCATTTAAGAAAAGCAGGTTGCCTAAATATGCAAATATAATTAATTTGATGTACACTTTTGTAAAACTATTTCAAGATATATTTATGCTATATAAATTCATACAAATTCATTATCAACTATTTACAAAATATTTAATTATAAATTATACGGAAATTTCAGTCCTGTCGGGGTCACTAAAGTTGAATTCATAGATTTTTCTACCTTAGCTCTATGAAAAAAACGAGCACGCCACCGTCGAAGCCCAATCCAGGGCTAACAGCAGAACCACCCCTGCGGATTCCTTATGTGATTATTTTGGTGGCGTATGCGCTGGTGACGGTGGTGACGCCGAATTTAGGAGCTTATGACTCCAACGGGCCCAAGTTTCTTTCATTTTCTTTATTAAACTTACTTTCTTTCATTTTTCTCCTGACTCAAAAAGAGTTAAGGGCTGATCCAGGTTTGCAATTTGCTTTTTTTAGAAATAAAATTGGAATTGCCTATACTCTATTTATGGTGGTCATACTGCTTTCTTTTAGCAAGGTCATCAATATCCCTGAAGCGATATTAACTTTTTCTAAGTATTTCACCACTTTTTCTGCAGCGTATATCCTTTCAATTTTACTAAGATTTGACAAGCGATATCTTAAATTATTGAGTATGGTGATGCTCATGCTTTTGATCATAGATTGCCTAACTGTTTATTATTTTATTTTTCAATATATGTCAGGGCAAATTAGTGGCATTATTGAAATAAAGTCTGTTTACTCCAATAAAAATATTCTTGTTGCAGCTATTTTCGTCAAGATTCCCTTCGCCTTATGGTTTTTTACTTTTGAAAAAGGCTGGTTAAGAAAGCTGGGATTGTTCACTGTTTTTTGTGCCTTTGAGGCCATTCTATTGATGAGTACCCGTGCCTTTTACCTGGGACTTATTTTCCTGATTATTTTTTATGGAACATTTCTGATTATTGAAAGCCGGCGTAGCAAGATTGACAAATGGTTTTTTAAACCAGCGCAATTTTTTGGGGCTGTCATTTTATCTTTTTTGCTGTTTAGTTTTATTCAGCACTATTTATATCCCAGGGCGGCAAACGTTTATAATCAATCTTTTACTGAACGACTTTCTACCATTAGCGCTCAGGAATCTTCCTCAAATGCGCGTCTGGAAAGCTGGAAGAGATCAGCCTTGCTATTTAAACAGGATCCGCTTTTGGGGGTTGGGATAGGCAATTGGAAAATCCAGATTTTACAATACGAAAATCCAGCGAAATCTGATTATATTTTCATGGTAAAAAACCACAACGATTTTATCGAAGTTTTTACCGAAACCGGACTTATTGGAGGCTTACTTTTTGTATTCATTTTTATTCTTCTTCTTTCAAGATTAATTGTAGCACTCTTTAAACCCAATAAATTAAATGCCAATTTATTGTATATATTTCTGCCTGGTTTTGGGGTCCTTGCTTACAGCTTTGATGCTATGTTTAATTTCCCTGCTGACAGGCCTGAAATGCAATCTCTTTTTGCTGTTTATTTTGGATTAGGCATAGCTTTTACGACATTCCCAAATAAACCTTTCACGAAGGGCTATAATTCGCTGACAAAAATGATTTCTTTAGTTTCAATAATTATAATAATTAGCACTTCTTATGTATTATATTTAAATTATAAATCATTAATGTTACAGCGCATGGTGAAGGAAGACCAATTGAAAGGAGGTGCGCTCATATATAACTCAAAAATGTTTATGGAAGAATTTCCAACGCTTCCCAATATATCTATTGATGGTGCACAACCAATTTATTTGTTTAAGCTTCAGTACTTGATTAATGAGAAAAAATTTGACACCCTGATCCAGCTTGCAAGAACAGACAATTCAAGTCCTTTCGATAGTCGGAAAGAATATTATATGGCCTATGCATTTTTTCAAAAAGAAACTTACGACAGTGCGCTTATTTATGCCTATAAGGCTCATGATTTAAAACCATTAGATATTAAATCACTGTCTATAATTGCCAATATTCTGGAAAAAAAAGGCAGAAAGAACGAAGCTGTCAAACTGGTGGAGGGTTTTGTTTCTAAGAACAAAAGCACGAGCCTGGCATGGTTGTATTTAATGTCAGCTTATTTAGCAGATAGCAACGCTCAAAAGGCTGTCCAGGTTATTGATTCTGCTGTAAAATATTTGCCTAATGACTCTGTAATATTAAAGGAGCAGAAAAGACTTAAAAATAATATACAGTCCAAACCTCATGAGATTTTATTTAAAACTGCAATGGACTATTTTAATAGTAAACAATATCAAAGCGCATTGAAATATCTAAACGAATTTATCAGCAAAGAGCCTGGCGTTCCACTTGCCTATGCAAGGCGGGCTGGTTGTTATTTTTATTTTAAAGAATATAGTAAGTGTATTCACGATGTAGGCAGTGCCCGTGCGCTGGGCTCTGATACCCCTTATCTGATAAATCTTCGGGGGACAAGTTATTACTTCTTAGGTAATTTTGATCTGGCCTGCAAAGACTTCGAGGAATCTGCTTTAAAAGGTGACAAGGATGGAATTACCAACCTTGAGAAGTTCTGCAAAGGCAAATAAATACACTTTAATCTTCAAGATGAGTTTTGAGGAGGAGTCTTGGGGTTCCTGTTGAATGGATCTTTCTTGCGAGAAATCTCCCGGTTCTGAGCGGGGGGCTGTATGATATTTTTCTGAAATTTTATCAGCCTCCTGTTGAAAATCGGGAAAATGTTTGTTTTGAAAACTTTTTCTTTTTAATTTTGTTATTGCTTGCAAGCAATTACCCGGGGGTAACGCTTCTTTTGTTAACAATATGTTAATAAAAAGATATTAACATCGAATTGTCGATAAACTGTAGTATATTCATAGCGAACAGTTGGTCTCCCTCTATTTGTAGTTGTACACCGATACTGAACAGGCTTGCGAAAAATCTGAGTCGGGCTGCTACATTAATAAACTGACCCTATGTTACCCCTTTTGTTTTACTATTCTTTCACTTTCTTATTCACCAGGGATTTAACTGCCAAACTATCGGGCTTTTGCGCTCATAATTGGATAATATGCGCTTATCATCGAATTGGCTGCGCTTATACAATGCCTAATAATCTTTCTTGTCTATTTTGTTATTTTGTATCTTATTTTAATTGTTCATATATATCGCTTTCCCTTGTTTCCCTGTAAATAAAGTTTTTATTTAAAAAACACCCCCATGAAACTAAGCTTACTCAGCCCGACCCACTGCATTGTCTCCTCAAAAACTACGCTCTTAAAAGCATTGCTGCCTTTAAGAGCTTTGGGGATCGTAATGATTTTGTTGTTTTCAGTGACACAACTGATGGCACAAACTACTTATTATTCCAGAGCCTCAGCTGCCTGGGCTGTGAATACGACCTGGTCGACAGTAGGCTTTGCGAGTGCAACAAATGCAGGCACTTTCCCGGTTGCCGGAGATATTGTAAACATTGGGGGAGGGTTTACGGTTACCGTGGGTGCTGCCGCAGCCTGTGCGACCCTGACCATTAACGATGTGAGTGCGGCTTCAGCACTGTCAGTTGGCGCTTTTGCTTTAACGGTTTCCGGCACAACGACAATTGGCGGTGGCTTTAGTGGAAGCAATCTTACGATAACATCTGCTACAGGAACTAAAACATTTACGGGTGCCGTTACGATCAATAGTGGCGGATCCTTTACAGAATCAGCGGCAGCAACACTTGTCTTCGGTTCTGACGTAACCATTGGTGGAACCATAACAGAATCAGCAGCTGCAGTTGTGGGGATTGCAGGAAATCTTACAAACAATGGAACGTATACTGCAAGCACCGGGGTTCATACTTTTAGCGGCACGGCCAAGACATTTAGTGGCACAAGTACCACAACAATAGGCTCAGTTGCCATTAGTGGCACTTATACCAATAATGGAGCCCTCTCAGTTACGACCGCTTTATCCGGAGCAGGCTCATTAACAAATGCTTCAGGCAAAACACTTGCTCTAAGTGGAACATGTTCTGTAACCACCCTTGCCAATGCAGGAATAATTAACAATTCGGGCACAGGAGCAACAACCACAGTTCTTGCCAATTTTACCAATACGGGCACTATTAATATCAGTGGTTCCGGAACCATTACCGGCATTACCAATAGCGCCGGAGGTACTGTGAATCACTCAGGCTCAAGTACAATCACAAGTTTTAATAATGCTGCTTCTACGAGTGTACTGAATATCAGCACAACTCCGACGGTGCCTACATTTACAACGCTTACACTCACTGCATCAGGGAATACTGTTAATTATAATGGTGCTGGTGCACAGACTGTTCAGGCAGGAGTGTACAGCAATCTGATTTTATCAGGGAGTGGTGTAAAATCGTTGCTTACCGGTACTGCAGTTACTACGAATCTAAGTATTATGCCAAGCGGGTCGTCGGCAACAGCAAGCATTGCTACCGGAGTTATTTTAAATGTAAAATCACTCTCTTTTGCTGACGTAGCTCAAACTAGCGCTACATCATGGGGATCAACAACTTCTGCCGCAACTAATAAAATTAATACGTACTTTGCTGCCACGACAGGTTATCTGAAGGTCAATATGCCTATAACCAGCACAGCAACCGGTGGTGATTGGGCCACTACAACAACATGGGTTGGCGGTGTTGTCCCGGCGGCAACAGATCCTGTTGTCATCGCAACTACAGGTGCCGGTTCGGTAACTACCGCAGCAGGGACAATAACTTGTGGCGGCCTCACGATCAACAGTTTGGCGATTCTCACCATGACACGGCCATTTATCGTAAACGGTTCGACTTCCATCACCGGGAGAATAAACTTTGGCTCCACCAATACCACCGTCCGCGCCATGACATTCAATGGTGATGTGACGCTTATTAGCGGAGCGACCTGGGATGAAACCAATGGCGGAGCTAATACCGTTCTGGACACTTATACTTTCACCAGTAGCTTTAGCAATAATGCTTCTACTTTTACAACCTTAGCCGGAAGCGCACATAATTTCAATGGCGCTGCCATGACAATCGCCGGCACCTCGTCTTTACCTCTATGTACGGTTAATGGAACCTATACGAACAATGGAACGCTAAGTGTTACAACGACATTGTCGGGTGCAGGAACCTTAACAAATGCAAGCACGCTTAATATTAGTGGAACCGCTACCATTGGCTCCGCTACTGGTGGCTTGAACAATAGTGGAACTATTACCATTACCGGTGCTGGCGCAATATCCACCCTGCTTGCCGGTTTTACAAATACGGGTACGATTAATCTGTCCGGATCCGGAACAATCGCTGGCGTTACCAATAATGCAGCTGGTATTGTTAACCTAAACAGTTCCGGAACAATCACAAATTTTGACAACATAAGTACAAGCACGCTGAATATCAGTGCTTCGGCTGTTCCTACGATTACAACATTTAATGTGTCTTCCAGCGGGAATACTGTTAATTACAGCGGAACGGGCGCACAGACGGTCATTAATACAAACTATCATCATCTCGGATTCTCAGGTGCAAGAGTTGCCAATAGCATTACCATTAATGGTGCGTTAGGCATTGCCGGCAATTTAACATCTTCTGCAACATTTTCCGGGGGGACTTTTGTGCTGACAGGCAGCACATTTACCCTTAACGGAACGGGAGCGCAATCTCTAAATTCTTTAAACGGTGTTTCATTCCCCACTTTAACCATAAACAAGGCCAGCGGAACAGCGACTCTGGGCAGTGCAATCGCTTCCACCGTTTTCAACCTGAGCGGTGCCGGAAGCTTTGATGCAAATGGCTGGTCACATACGGTAAGCGGTCTGGCTACCTTATCTGCAGGAATCTATCTTGCCGGTGCTGCAACACAGACATTTAATGGTGGCTTAACGATTTCTGGCGGCACCTTTACCGGTGCCGGTGGTGCTGTAACTACCACTGATGTTACTTTAAGCAGTGGTGTTTTAACAGCACCTTCCGGGACGTTCAGTGTTTCGGGTAATTGGGCGAAATCAGGCGGAACGTTTACACCCGGCTCAAATACGGTGACCTTTACCAAAGCATCTGTGGGCACACAAACTTTAAATTCTGGTGGCTCTTCCTTCTATAATATTTCTCATTCCGGGACAGGAGTTCTCCAATTGCTAACAAGTGCTTTGACAAGCGGCGGCACTTTTTCAAATGCAACGGGTGCCGGGAATTTTGATGCCAATGGCCTTGCCCATACTGTAAGTGGTCTGACGACTTTAACGGCAGGAAGTTATCTTGCCGGTGCAGCCACGCAATCTTTCAATGGAGGCCTGACAATTAATGGCGGTACTTTTACAGGTGCCGGTGGAACTGTAAACACTACTAATTTGGTATTGAGCAGTGGCACATTAACGGCACCATCTACCACTTTTAATGTTAGCGGAAACTGGAGCCTGACAAGTGGTGCTACTTTTACGCACAACAGCGGGACTGTCAGCTTTAATGCAGGCACAGGGCATGCGATAAATGGTACTGGCGCGACGACCTTCAACAATTTGACATTAAATGATGTTGCAGGTCTTTCTTTAAGCAGCGCTGTTAATGCAACAGTTTTAGGTACTTTAACATTTACAACGGGGGTTATCACAACAAATTCGAATTACTTAATATTGGGTAGTGCAGGAAGTGCGGGTACGGTTTCCAGAACCTTGGGCCATGTAAATGGCTTTCTGAGGAAATATATCCCGAACACTTCGGCTCCTACTGTTAATTTTGAAGTCGGAGGTTCAGATAATGCTACTTATACCCCTGTTTCCCTGGTGTTTGTGGGGACTACCGCTAGTTCCGGTTATATAGATGCTTCCACCACAGCTACTGCACCACCTTTTGTTACAGGCTTAAGTCAATCGAAATATATTATGCGTGACTGGACCATTACCAATAATGGTGTGACAGGTTTTACTTCCTACAGCCCGACTTTCACTTTTGTTGCCGGGGATAAGTCTGGAACACCCAACACCGCTTCCCTGGTGATCAGGCAGTATAACGGATCCACCTGGTTACACCCTACAATAGGGACACAGGCTACACTGTCGACACAAAGTACAGGCATCGCCATAGCCACCGGTTTTGGCAAATTTGCTATCGGGGAAGATGCCTGTTTAGGCACGGATTTGTGGCTGGGAGGGACTCCCAGCTTTCTTACTGATTGGGCTACTGGAAGCAACTGGTGTAGTGGTTCTGCACCTACGGCCTCTGACAATGTTCAGATTGCTGCAGGGGCTACTTATTATCCGGTTATTGGCTTAACAGCAGCATGTAACAACATTAGTATTGATGCCGGTGCAACACTTACAATAAGCGGATCAAACATTTTAAACGTTTCGGGCAACTGGACCAAAAATGCGAGTGCTACTTTCACTGCCAATACCAGTATCGTTAACTTCAATGGGAGTTTAATTCAATCTATTAATGGAGCAACTACATTTTCAAGCCTGAAAATAAATAGCGCAGGAGGGGTGACTCTTGCGGCAGCTATTACAGCTTCTTCGCTAACAATTGGGGATGTTACTTCGTCGAGTATCTTTAATGATGGGGGATTTCAGATTACAGGGGGTAGCGGGACGCTGACGCTGAGTAATTCAGCTACCTTCAAATTAGGCAATGGATCCACCGCGACTACTTTCCCGACATTTACCACCAATACGCTAACATCCGGCACTGTTGACTTTGCTTCCAGTAATTCGCAGACAATACCTGCTATTAATTATAATACTGTCACAAATACAGGAGGTGGCGCACGAACGCTTGCCTCAGGAACAGTCGGGATTTCAGGCACATTTACTCCAGGGGGAGGCGCTTATACTGTAACGGGTAACACCCTTAATTTTAATGGCAGTGGTTCGCAAACGATTCCTGCCATAAACTATAACAATTTGTCGTCGACCAACAATACCAGGGTTCTTGCCAGCAGCGGAACGATTGGCATTGCCGGTACATTTACTCCAGGCTCAGGAAGTTATACCATCACCGGAAGTACGGTTCAGTTTAATGGGGCCAGTCAAACCGTACCAGCATTTAACTATAACAATCTTGACCTCAGCACGGCGACAACAGCGATAACATTTGCCGGCAGCGGGACAATCGGTATTGCAGGCACATTTACCGCACCTGGTGTTATTACAAAAACAATCTCCGGGAGCACTATAAATTTTAACGGAAGCGGTACGCAAACAATTCCTGCCTTAAACTACAACAATTTGTCGTCGACCAACAATACCAGGGTACTTGCGAGTAGCGGAACTATCGGCATTGCCGGCACATTTACCCCAGGCTCTGGAAGTTATACCTCAACAGGAAGTACGGTTCAATTTAACGGTGCCAGCCAGACAGTCCCGGCATTAAATTATAACAACCTTGACCTTAGCGCTGCGACAACGGCAATTACACTTGCCAGCAGCGGGACTATCGGGATTGCAGGAACATTTACGGTTCCTGGTGCTATTACACAAACTATTACAGGAAGCACGCTTGATTTTAACGGAGGCACGCAAACAATTCCTGCTTTTACTTATAATAATTTAAGTAGCAGCAATTCCGGAACCAAGACATTGGGTGGTGCTATAACTGTAAATACTGTTTTAACGGTTGGTGCTTCAAGTACGCTTGACCTCAGCTCGACGAGTCTGAGCCTGGCTGGTGGCGGAACACCATTGGTCATCAGTGGGGCATTGACGCCATCCGCATCGACAGTGAATTATACCAGCAGCAGTACCACAAATATCGCCGCTGCGAATTATAACAACCTTGATGGCACGGGCGGCAACAGGACACTGCCCAATGGAGGCACTGTTGGTATTAATGGAACATTTACTGTTGGGGCAGGCAGCTATACTGTTACTGGAAGCACTGTTGATTTTAATGGTTCGGCTACCCAAAGCATCAATTCAATTACCTATAACAACCTCACTATCGGCGGATCAGGCCTTAACAACAAAACGGCAGCCGGAAATATTACTGTCAATGGCATCTTGAATTTAAGTAATGTCAATTATTCTGCATCGCAAGGAGTACTTGACATGAGTACTTATACCCTAAGCATGGGAGCCTCAGCAACGACTACCGGCCAGGGTGATGTAACGGGAATCGTAAAGCGTTCTTCTTTTGTGGCCAACACGCCTTATTCATTTGGCAATCAATTTACGACACTGAATCTTGGGACTGGTGGGACTTTTGATGTGAGTGTCAAATTAATTTTAACAAACCCTTCCGTTTGGAAACCTAGTGCAATAAACCGATATTATGATATTATTACTTCGGTTCCTGCAAGTACAATCGTTGCAACTTTGAATCTTCATTATTTGCCAGGTGAATTGAATGGGAATACTGTGGGTGATATGGATTTGTTTGATTATCATGTTGGTGGATTAGTTGACGATCATGGGCGTTCCAATGATAATGCAACTGACCATTGGGTTGGATTGACTAATGTGACTTTGGGTTATATTGGATCTCCCGGCGATTGGAATGGAAAATACTTTACTTTGGGCACTTCGCTTACAGGCTCTGATCATGTTTGGTTATCCACGCCTTCGAACAACGGATGGAATAATGCCGCAAACTGGTCTGGCGGTATCCCTTCTACCACTGATGATCACATCACTATTCCTACTTCAACGATTTATCCGATATTTTCTTCCTCAATTCCTTCAAGTGCATCAATAGGCAAACTTACCATTTTAGCAGGGGCCACTTTATATGGAGGAACAGGAACGACACTAACTATAAATGGGGCATCCGGGGCTTGGGAAAACAATGGAACTTTCAATGCAGAAACCAGCACCGTTGTTTTCGTTAATGCGGCAGCCACGATGACTGACCCGACAAATTTCAACAACCTTACCATCCAAACAGGGGCAACCCTGACTCTTGGCACCGGTAATGTCATGCTGATTTCAGGAACCCTTAGCCGTCTCGGGACATTGGACGCAGCCAGTCATCCCAATTCCATTGAATATAATGGCACAGCCCAAACCGTTGTCAACCCCGATGGCCCAACCGCAGGTTACTCTACCCTGATCCTCAGTGGTAGCGGCGTGAAAACGATGCCAGGCGGGGCATTGAGCATCGGAGGAAACTTCTCCATGTCGGGCACTGCTTCAGCTACTGCCCTTGCTGCCGTGACAACCGCCGGAAACTTTAGTATTGGCAGCGGGACTTCATTCACAGCAGGATCTTTCACACACGGCATAGCCGGAAATTTTTCAAATAGCGGAACCTTCGACGCAGGGACAAGCACGTTTTCCTTTAATGGCAGCAGCGGACAAACCATCAGTGGGAGTACTCCGGTAGCTTTTAACAATTTTACATTAAATAATGCTGCGGGACTTTCACTTAGTGGCGTTGATGCAACGGTCAATGGGGTGCTTACTTTCACCAATGGAAAGATTGCCAGCGGCAGTAACACTTTTATCTTAGGCAATGCTGCCACTGTGACAGATGCGGGTGCTGGCAAATACGTTTTTGGAAAACTTCGAAAAGGAATTGCTACTTCAAGCACAACAAAGACATTTGAAATTGGTAATGCGACGAGTTATTTGCCTGTAAGCATTGATTTTACAGGAGGCACGACTAATGGGACAGGGTCCATTACCTGCAATACAACAGATGGGCAACATCCAAATTATACCACATCCGGACTTAATCAAACAAAATACATAAACAGATACTGGACTATTGACAACTCTGGCGTCACCTTTAGTAGTACTTATGATGCCACCTTTACATTTGCCGACCCTGGAGACTTAGCGGGCTCTGCAACACCTTCTTCTCTGCTTATTAAAAAATACAGCGGTTCTACCTGGTCATCAACGACCACCGGAACTTCTTCATCAACGACCGTTAAAACCACAGGCAACAGCACTTTCAGTGATTTCGCATCAGGTGAAGCTTTTGTGTCAAATATAACTGATTATTTCCGTTCAGCGGCTACAGGCAATTGGAGTTCAGCATCGACCTGGGAAAGCTCAGCCGATGGCAACATTTGGGGGCCTGCATCCTCAGCTCCAACCAGTTCGGCCACTTCAATCACGATTCAAAGTGGGCATACCGTTACTATTGATGCAACGGCAACTGCAAGCAATCTTTCCATTGTGGGTACACTTACGTCAGGTGCGTATAATTTAAGTGTTAATGGTAGCTGGAGCAATACAGGCACATTTACTGTAAGCTCAGGAACTGTTACTTTTAACGGAACAACTACCATTAGCGGAGCATCTACCAACTCCTTCAATAATTTAACGATAACAGGTACACTCACCGCTCCTGCCGCAACAATAAATGTAGCTGGTAACTGGGCTAATACCGGAACATTCAATGATAATGGGGGTACTGTTGTTTTCAACGGAACTTCAGCTCAGACTCTCAGTAATGTAAATACATTCAATAACTTAACAATAAATAATACGGCAGGCGTCGTAGCCAGTGCAAATCAAACGGTTAACGGCACGCTTTATTTAGAAAGTATTAATCCAGGTTCAGGGACCTTTGCTGCATTGGCGATGACTGATCCTTACGTTCTTTACATGGGGAGCGCCGCCCTTACCACAGGTAATGGGGATGTGTCAGGATACATCAACCGCAGTACATTTGCACTAAGCACCAATTATACTTTTGGAAACCCCAATACCCTTATAAATTTCACAGTTGGGCCATTGCCGACTTCTGTTACACTGGAGGTGTATTTAACTGGTGCACCTGCATGGAAAACTGGTGCTATCAAGCGATATTACGACATTACCCGTTCAGGGGGCTCGCCTGCTACCCGTTTGCGTTTTAATATTCATTATCTATCTTCTGAACTCAATAGCAACACCGACGGCAATCTGGACTTTTTTGACTTTCATACGACACCATCACCTGTCGTTAATGATCATGGACGTAGTGATTATAGCACTACAGCCGGGCAGGAATGGGTTGGATTTGCTAATGTTGGCCTTGTATTCTTAGGCACGAACCTGGCTGATAACCATTTATGGACTTTGGCCACGAGAGAAGCAACGAATTGTACCTGGATAGGCGGAAGTCCATCCGGTCCCACTGATTGGGATTTACCAGGAAACTGGGATGGCGGGGTTCCTGGTTCAACTTCTTCAGTGGTTCTTCCCGGTGGAACTGCTTATCATCCATTATTGCCGGATGCAGTAAGAACAATAAGTACCATAAACATACAATCGGGAGGAGAATTGAATGCTGATGTTGGAACAGCACCTACACTTACCATCGATGGAGCAAGCAATGCCTGGATCAACAATGGAGGCCTGAATGCAGGAAGCAGCAGCACTATTATATTTACGAATGCAGCCGCAACGATCGCTGGCAGTACTGATTTTAACAACCTCACCATTAGTTCAGGTGCAACACTGACTCCGGCTACAGGGAATGTGATGCGGATTGCCGGAAGTCTTAGCGGAAGCGGGACTTTAAATGCAACTTCTAATGTTAATACCATTGAGTATAATGGAACTGCGCAAACCATTTTTGTTCCTAGCGGGACACCCGCGACATATTCAAGCCTGATTCTCAGTGGCAGCGGAACCAAAACAATGCCAAACGTGGCATTAACCATCAGTGCAGACTTTTCGATGACAGGCACAGCCACCGCTACAGCTTTGCAAGCTATTACAACCACAGGTAATTTTACCCTTGGCAACGGAACCACTTTTGTTACAGGATCTATAGCACATATTATCAATGGAAACTTCTCCAATAGCGGAACATTCACGGCAGCCGGGAGTACCGTAACTTTTAGTGGAAGCAGCGGGCAAGGCATCAGTGGAAGTTCAGCCACAACTTTTAATAACCTGACATTGAGTAATTCGTCAGGGATTGCGCTGAGCGGTAGCGTTGATGCTACGGTAAGCGGCACCTTACATTTTACAGCCGGTAAAATAACGACCAATGCCAACCGCTTAATCCTGGGATCTGCCAACAATGCGGGTACGATTAGCGGCGTTAGCAGCAGTACTTATATATATGGTAACTTACGGAGATATGTGCCCAATGGTGTAACACAAACTGTGAATTATGATATCGGGGATGCCGCCTATTGGACGCCAGTTTCGGTGAGCTTTGCAGGTACAACTTCGGGCTCGGGATATCTCGAGGCTTCGACACTTGCGGCTCAACCACCTGTGGCTTCGGGTTTAAGTCAAGCGAAATATATTAACCGCAAATGGACGGTATCGAATCCTGCGAACAATCTAGCTTTTACGTCTACCTATAGTCCAACATTCACCTTTGATGCTTCGGATAAAGTCGGATTGTCTACTTACAGCAATTTGGTTGTCAGGAAATTAGATGCCAGCACCTGGACAAGCACGACCAATGGAACAAGAGAAAACCTTTCAACGACTTGCAGTGGACTTAGCTCATTCAGTGATTTTTATATTGGAGAACAGGGGCTTGATCATTTTGTTCTGGCATTGGTGAACCCACAGGCCAATGCAACAGCTTTTGCAGGAACCAACACATTAACTGCTGAGGATGCCCTGAATCAGACCATCACAAATTTCGATGCTTCGGCAAATAATGTAACGATTTCGGCAAATTCTCCATTCACGGGTGCTGTAAGCGGCATTCATTCAGGGGCCACAATAAACCTCTTGGCAGATTTCACTTCAGGTGTTGCTGACCTGACAGCACTCGGCATGAAATATACCGGCAACAGCGGCACCGGTACTTTTACTGCAACATCCGGGACGAAAACAGGAAACAGTGGGAGTGTCACAATTGACCCAGGACCTTTAACTAATTTCTTAGTAGAATCCGCTGCCGGGGGCTCCATTGGCACCCAAACGGCCGGAACCTCATTCAATATTAAAGTTACGGCTCGGGATGCCAGTAATAACACAGTTACCTCTTATGATGGATCAGGATATACTGTTGGCATAAGCAGCAGTGGAACATTATCTTCAGGCAGCGGAACGACTGCAGAATTCGTGTCTGGCGTTTTAGCATCGCATAGTGTCACGATCAACCCGGGCGCAGCAAGTGTCACCCTCACTGCCACACGTACCAGCGGAAGTGAAACCGGTACCAGCAGTGCATTTACTGTCGACAACCCGGTGCCAGCCATCAGTGATATTTCGCCAGGCACCCAGTGTGCAGGCGGAAGCGGTTTTACTTTAACTGTAAATGGCTCAAATTTCATTACTTCATCCGTTGTAAACATCGGAGGAAGTGCCAGAACTACAACCTATGTGAATACAGGACAGCTTACTGCTGCAATACTTTCAGGGGATATTTCTTCAGCCGGAACCCCGGCCATTACGGTTGTGAATACCACACCTGCAGGCGGGACATCTTCTTCGGTGCCATTGACAGTGAATGCCATTGGCACCTGGACGGGGGCTGTCAATAATGACTGGAATACTGCAGGGAACTGGTGTGGTGGAATCCCCACTGCATCGACAGATGTGATTATTCCGCTGTTAGTGAATCAGCCGATTATTGGCGTTGCTGGCGGAGTATGTAACGATATTACCCTTCAGAATGATGCCACACTGGAAATCAGCAGTACTTACGGTCTCACCGTCAGCGGGAACTGGTCGAATTCAGGAACACTCTATGCGAACAGCTCAACAGTGACCTTTAACGGGAGCGGAAAAAGCATCAGTGGTGCTTCAGCGACCACATTTTACAATCTGAGTCTGAGTGGCACGGCAAGCGTCACGACGGCAGCCCCTGTAACCATAGGTGGAAACCTAGCGATAGGAAACGGAACTACCTTTACGGCAGCAGCTTATGCACTAACGATTACAGGAACCACGACAATTGGTGGTGGCACGAGTGGCAGTTTGATCATTTCAAGTGCAACGGGCGCGAAGACCTTTAATGGTTTGGTGACAGTAAGTGATAATGGCACCTGGACTAACACTGGTAATTCAGCAGTTTCCTTCCATGGAGGCATAACGAATTCAGCGACGGGGACGACCTTTACGGCAGGTTCGGGTGTTTACACTTTTGAAACGAACGCGCAGGCTTTGACGGGCACTTTAGTGATCCCGAATGTGACAGTAACGGGGATCACGCTAACGAATAACAATACCTTAACGGTTTCGACGAGTTTGGCGGGGACTGGGGGGTTGACGCAGGGGGCGGCGGCTCAACTTTTCATATCAGGTACATCTGGAATTGCCAATATTAATGCAACCACTTTTGGGAATTTAGTTGAATTTACCGGCTCTAGTCAAACAGTATATGCAACAAGTTATTATAATCTGTATCTCACCTCCAGTAGCACTAGCAAAACATTTGTTGGAACAACATCTATATCAAATGTATTTATCATAGCTTCAGGCGTAACAGTTTCGGCAAATACTAGGACTATCGACATAGGTTCAGTATTTAATAATTCAGGAACCTTCAATCCAGAGACCTCGACCGTAGTATTTAATGGGAGTTCAGGTCAATTGATGGGTGGGGCGACTAGTTTTAATAATCTGACAGTAAATACTGCTGGAGGACTTAGTCTTAGTGTGGGTGTGACGGTGAATGGGGTATTAACGCTAACAAGTGGAATACTCACGCTTGGCAGTAGCAATCTCACCCTTGGGTCGGCTGCAGTTGCAGGAACTCCAGGTGCTTCAAAAATGATCGTTGCCACTGGCACTGGGGAATGTCGCAGGGTCTTTACTACAAGCGGTTCTTATACGTTCCCGGTTGGTGATGCCGATGGTACTGCGGAATATTCTCCCATCACTTTAAACTTCACTTCTGGCACGTATTCAAGTGCTTATGCAGGAATTAAAGTAAAAAATGTAAAGCATCCGAACAATGCCAGTGCTACCAATTACTTAAGCCGTTATTGGACCGTTACATCAACAGGGATATCTTCATTTTCATGTGATGTCACAGGCACTTATGTTCCTGCTGATATTGTTGGTACAGAAGGCAGCATCAAAGCCGCTAAATATAGTGGGACACTACCCTGGCTTAAATACTCCGCACTGGCGTCAAATACACTGTCAGCCCCGGCCGTTAGCGGTTTCTCTGATTTTACTGGTATTACCAGTGCTGCACCCAGTGTCACCATTTCAGCCGATCCTTCTATCAGCGTATGCAAAGACGGATCATTGACCCTCACAGCCAATCCAACAGGCGACCCAACCTTTACCTATTTATGGAGTTCGGGTGGAGCCACCTCTGCATCAATTAATCCCTCAACTGCAACCCCAGGCTCAACGACCTATTATGTAACTGCTACGGATGGGAATGGGATTCAGGCGACGGGGGAGGTAACGGTGACGGTGAAGGTGCTGCCCACGGCCACAATCGACGGCAATGGCGGTGCGATCTGTACCAACG
>SESG01016640.1_pt1 | contig 29199 bp, 18 predicted proteins | sample 3171421 | NCBI WGS metagenome assembly SESG01 (sample SAMN10866946, study PRJNA518727) | freshwater metagenome | biome: subpolar coniferous forest; feature: holomictic lake; material: water; isolation source: holomictic Lake 227, 6 m and 8 m depth | place: Canada: near Kenora, Ontario | collected...
ATCCCGATCGCCGTCCCCGACACCACCACCTTCCCGGGGAACGACTACTATGAACTGGGCGTGAAGGAGTTCACCACCCGGTACCATACCGACCTGCCCAGCCCCGCGAAGACGCGCGGCTATCGGCAGATCAACACCACCGATCCCGACGCGAGCAAGAACTACTTCGGCGGCCCCTTGATCCTCGCCCGGTCCTACAAGCCCGTCCGGATGAAGCTCGTGAACGAGCTGCCGACCGGGCCGGCCGGCGACCTGTTCGTTCCGGTAGACCTCCACCTCGGAGGCACGGAGACCGGGCCCGACGGCCTTCCCTACACGCAGAACCGGGTGGCGGTACACCTCCACGGCGGGAACTCCCCCTGGATCAGCGACGGCACGCAGCACCAGTGGACCGTGCCCAGGGGAGAGGACACGACCCACAAGAAGGGGCTCGCGGTGGCCTACGCGCCCGACATGTGGTTCGACGCACAGGGGGGCGTGATCGCATCCTGCGCAGGCCAGATGAGCTGCAACGTGCCGGGCGCTTCGACCAATCCGGGCGACGGAATGCTGAGCTTCTACTGGCCCAACGAGCAGAGCGGGCGGCTCCTCTGGTACCACGACCACGCGTACGGCATCACGCGCCTCAACGTCGTTGCCGGCATGGCCGCACCCTTCCTGCTGTCCAACCCGCCCGACGAGGACGCGCTCGCGGCCGCCGGCGTCCCGGGGACGATCGGGACGCTCTTCTTCGACCCGGCGGCGAAGCCCGTCCCGGGCCAGCCGGTCCCGACGCAGGCAGACCTGAAGCACGTCATCCTTCTCGACATCCGGGACCGGACCTTCGTCCCGCCCTCGGCCCAGCTGGCCTGGTACGACAGCACCTGGGACGTCGCAAAATGGGGAGGCGAGGACTCGGTCTGGTTCCCGCACGTCTACACGCCGGCCCAGTGGCTCGACAACCCGGACCAGTCGGCGACCAACCCGTTCGGCCGGTGGGACTACGGTCCGTACTTCTGGCCCCCCCAGACCACCCTGATATCTCTCGACGGCGCACTGCGCCCCATCGCGGTGCCTTGCACCAGCAAGGCGGCCGTCTCGGCGGCGAACCCGAACGGGGACACGACCTGCCCGAGCACGCCCAACCCGTCGCTCACCCCGGAGTCGTTCCTCGACACGCCGATCGTGAACGGAACGGCCTATCCCACCCTCACGGTCGACCCGGTCCGCTACCGGTTCCAGATCCTGAACGCGGCCAACGACCGCTACTGGAACCTCTCCTTCTTCCTCGCGTACACCGACCCGCTGGCTCCGGCGCCCGACACCGAGGTCAAGATGGTGGACGCCAACCCCGCATACCTCCCGAATTACGGGTCCTACACGCAGCTCGGCAAGCCGCCGCCGATGTGCGACCCCGGTGCCCCGCTCAGCCAGGTGACGAGCCTCCCCGTCCAGCCTCCGGCTCCAGGCTGCTACCCCAGCCGCTGGCCCACCGATGCCCGCCAGGGTGGCGCCCCCGACCCGGCGACCGCCGGCCCCCGATGGGTGCAGATCGGCTCGGAGAGCGGGATCCTCCCCGCGGCAGCCGTCATCGCACCGCTGCCGGTCGTGTACGAGATGAGCAAGCGCAGCATCGTCGTGACCAACATCGCGGACCACAGCCTCCTGCTGGGCCCCGCCGAGCGCGCCGACGTCGTCGTGGACTTCTCGCAGTACGCCGGGAAGACGCTCATCCTCTACAGCGACTCCCCATCGCCCGTTCCGGCCGGTGACCCGCGAACCGACTACTTCACCTGGGGCCCGGACTTCACGCTCACCGGGGGGGCGCCCACCACGAAGCCGGGATTCGGGCCCAACATCCGGACCGTCATGCAGGTCGTCGTCCGGGCCACTCCCAAGGACCCGGTGCCGCCGATCACGCCGAGGACGCCCCTCGACGACGACGCCGTCGCCACCATCACGGGCGCGCTCCGGGCGCGCTTCCCCGTGTCACAGCTCCGGCCCATCGTACCCGAGGCGGTCTTCAGCAGGATGTACCCGCCGTACGTGGACTACGTGAACACGTACGTTCCCATCACCGTCCAGTCCCTCACCTTCACGCCGGTGGGAACCACCACGCAGCTGACCATGCAGTTCGAATGGAAGGCGCTCCACGAGCTCTTCAGCACCGACTACGGGCGCATGAACTCGGTGCTCGCGGTGGAGATCCCGCTGACGACGTGGCTCGGTCAGACCACCATTCCGTACAGCAACATCGACCCGGCAACCGAGTTCATCAAGGACGACGTGCCGGCGCTCTGGAAGATCACCCACAACGGCGTGGATACGCACACGATCCACTTCCACCTCATCAACGTCCAGATCATCAACCGCGTCGGCTGGGATGGAGCGATCCGGGCCCCCGACGCCAACGAGCTGGGCTGGAAGGAAGCCGTCCGGATGAACCCGCTCGAGGACATCTACGTCGCGCTCCAGCCGGTGAAGCAGAAGCTGCCCTGGCCGCAGCCCGACATGGTCCGGCCACTCGACGTGGACCGGCCGCTCGGCACGGTCACCCAGTTCACGGGCGTGGACATCTACAACAACCCGATCAACATCTCGAACCAGCTCTTCAACTTCGGGCAGGAGTACGTCTGGCACTGCCATCTCCTCGGTCACGAGGAGAACGACATGCTGCGGGCGGAGGTCTTCGTGGTCGCGCCGGAGGCTCCCTCGGCCCTGTCGGCGGCCCAGATCATCACCCCCTCCCTGCAGACGAACCTGGGCTGGCAGGACAACTCGATGAGCGCCATGAGTTTCAACCTCCAGCGCGATGTCGATCCGGCCTTCCCGTCGCCCACGTCCATGCAGGTGCGAGTGCCGAAGGTCCAGCCGGGTCCGGTGACCTTCGTGGACAAGGGCCCGCTCGCACTCGACACGGTCTACTACTACCGGGTGCGGGCCGAGAAGGTGCTCACCACCCTGGCCATCCCCGGAGCGATGTGGCCGGAAGCGTCCGCCTGGAGCGGCACCGTCATGGTGGTGCCGGCCCCCATCGCCCAGCTCGCACCGGTCTCCATCGCCTTCGGCACGCAGATCATCCTTTCGCCGACGGCCGACCGCGTGGTCACGATCTCCAACGTCGGAAGCGCACCGCTGAACGTCACCAGCCTCACCCTTACCGGTGCCAATTCCGTCGACTTCACCATCGTCTCGAGCACCTGCACCACGCCGGTCACGATGGGCGGGACTTGCCTCGTCAACCTCGCGTTCCGGTCCCTCACCGTGGGCAACAAGGTGGCGGCCCTCACCGTGGTGAGCGACTCGGCCGTCCACCCGACGCAGACCGTGCCCCTGACCGGAACGGGCGTGGCGCCCGTGGCGATGATCACGCCGAGGACCCTCGCGTTCACCCCGCAGGCCATCAACACGAGGAGTGCGGCCAAGGTCGTGACCCTCGTCAACCGGGGAAGCGCGGCGCTCTCCAGCATCGCCGTCACCACCACGGGGGACTACGCCGTGCAAGCCACCGGCGTGAACGCGTGCGGTGCGTCCCTCGCCATCGGGGCCAGCTGCAACGTATTCGTCACCTTCACTCCGACGGCGGGCGGCACCCGAGCCGGGACCGTGGTCATCGCCAGCAACGACCCGATCACGCCGGCCTTCACCGTGACGACGACGGGTTATGGAAACTACGTCGCGGCGACGGGCGTGACCCTGATGGCCGTCCCTGCGGGTGCGGCGTCGGCGGGAACGTCGGTCGCCTTCACCGCCGTCGGCACCGGAGCCGGTACGGGTGCGGTCTACTCCTATCGGTTCTGGTTCTTCGACGGAGCCACATGGACCGTCGTCCGAGACTACAGTCCCTCGGACACCTGGGTCTGGGCCATTCCGACGTCGCAGCCCCCCGCCATCTACACCGTCGCGGTGGACGTGCGAACGAACCCCAACGTCTACCGGGACGCCACGACCTCCATTTTCTACACGGTGAACGGGGTGCCCCCCGCGACCGACGCTACCCTCTCGGCCACGCCGCCCAGCCCGTCGGTGGCAGGGGCGACCGTCCGGTTCGCCGCCGCGGGGATCGGCTCCACCGCTCCCTACGAGTACCAGTTCTGGCTCTTCGACGGCTTCACCTGGAGCCTGGTCCAGGACTGGAGCGCGACGAGCACCTGGAGCTGGGTGGCGGGGCCCACCGGAGAGTACGTGGTGCAGGTCCTCGTCAGGACCAGTCCGTGGGTGAGCTTCGACGTGATGTCGCTGGTCCTCTACACCATCAAGTGAGGCCGCATCCGGGACGATGGCCCACGGCGTGCACCGCGAGATCCTCGGAGGCGGCTGGCTGAAGCTCCGTCCGGGACAGGTCACGGACGACACGCAGATGTCGGTGTGGATGGTCCCGGCCGCGCTCGTCACGCTCGCCGACCACGAGGCTCTCCGGCGCACCGCCCCATCGAGGCCGGGCTCCTCGAATGGCTCGAGGCAAGGCTCGACGCCGTGGAAGCGCGCGCGCGTCGGACATACCGGCGCCCGTCACCCGGGACGACAACCAGCGGAGTTACGCCTTCAGCGGGCGATGGAAGAAGGCCGCGCTGATCTACTCGATCGACGAGGATGGACCTGCGGCGTAAGCTCGGCGAATGAGACGGCTCCCGCTCCTCATCGCACTCCTGCTCGCCCCCGCCCTGGCCGGCGCCGCCGCCACGGTTCCTCCACCCGCCAGGCCGAAGATCGTCGCCATCCTCGTCGTCGATCAGCTCGGCTACGAGGGGATGCAGCGGATGCGTCCCTGGTTTGGGAAGGGTGGATTCCGCCGCCTCCTGGAGGAGGGGGCGTTCTTCCCGGAAACCTACTACGGCCACCAGAACACCTACACGGGGCCGGGCCACGCGACCATCGCCACGGGAGCCTACGCGCACCTCAACGGGGTCGTGGCGAACAGGTTCTACGATCGTTCACGGAGGAAGAGCTTCCAGACCTTCTCCGATCCGGGGCACCAGCTCATCGACGCCCCCACGGAGCCCGACGGCGAGCCGTCGCCGGTGAACATGGTCTGTGAGTCGCTGGGCGACCGGCTCCGCCTGACCACGGGGATGAAGGCGAAGGTGATCTCCGTCGGCCTCAAGGACCGTGGTGCGGTACCGCTCGGCGGCAAGGTCGGCCAGACCTACTTCTTCAGCGAGCCCACGGGGGCGATGACCTCGTCCACCTACTACATGAAGGAGCTTCCCGCCTGGGTCCGGACGTTCAACGAGCGGAAGCTCGCCGACTCCTATTTCGGGAAGGTATGGGACCGCGCCGCTCCCGACCGCGCCTATCTCGGCGAGGACGACGTCGCCTGGGAGGACGAGAAGCTCCACGGCCGGGTGTTCCCTCACACGGTGGACGGGAAGCTCGACCGGCCCGGACCCGGCTTCTACAAGGCCTTCGCGAGCTCCCCCTTCGGCCTGGAGTACACGGTCGCCTTCGCGAAGGCGGCCGTGGCGGGGGAACAGCTGGGCCAGCACGCCGTTCCCGACCTCCTCGCCGTCACCTTCTCGTCCTACGACTACGTTGGGCATGCCTTCGGCCCCGACAGCCACGAGCAGCAGGACATGACCCTCCGCGTGGACCGGGCCATCGCCGACCTCCTGGCCTTCCTGGAGAAGGCCGCAGGCGGCAGGCAGAACCTGCTCGTCGGATTCGTCGCCGACCACGGAGTCACTCCCGCCCCCGAGTACATGGCGAGCCTGGGCTTCCCGGCGGCGCGCATCAAGAAGGGCGCGATCAAGGACGCGATCCACGCGGAGCTCACCGCAAGGTTCGGGCCGGGCGAGTGGGTCGTCGCCCTCGAGGATCCGAACGTCTATCTCGACGAGAAGCTCATCTCGGACCGGAAGCTCGACCCCTCCCTCGTACAGGACGCGGCAGGGCAGGCGGTGATGAAAATCCCCGGCTTCCTCACCTACTACACGCGCTCGCGCCTCCTGAGGGGAGAGGTGGACGCGACCGCGCTCGGCCGTGCGGTCCAGCTCTCGTTCTACCCGGAGCGCTCGGGCGACGTGGTACTCGTCACCCGGCCCTACTTCTTCTGGGGCAGGTACGGCGAGAGGACCGCCGGCTCGACCCACGGCTCGCCCTACCGGTACGACACGCACGTTCCCATGGCCTTCTGGGGCTTCGGCGTGAAGGCGGTGAAGAGCGGGAACCGGGCGGAGCCGACCGACTTCTCCATGACCCTGGCGCGGCTCCTCGACATGGACCCGCCCGCCTGCGCCGAGGGCGAAGCCCGTCCCGAGGTCGTTCGGTAGCGGTGGCGACGTATCTACCCGGCTTTCACCAGGCGCTCATGGCAAGAAGATCTACGCAGCCACGCCCACCACGGTGATCGTGGGCTACACACCCGGCTACCTGGGCGCGGTCATCACGCCGGACGGGGTGGTGGTGTACGGCACGGGCTACGTCTACCCGGCCTACGTCGGCGCATACGTCTGGTACCCGCCGCCGGCCACCTACGGGTACGGCGTGGCCATGGCCTGGACCCCGTGGACCGGCTGGGCCATGGGCTTCGGCTTCGGCATGGCGGTGGGCATGGCCATGTGGGGCCCGGCGCCCTGCTACGGAGCGGCCTGGGGATGGCACGGTGGAGCGGCGTGGGGCGGGCCCGGCGGCTGGGCCGCCACCTCGGGCAACGTCTACCACCAGTGGGGAAGCACCGGCGCCGTCACGCGGACCTCGGGCGGCTTCAACGCCGCGACCGGCAACGCCTGGTCCAGCCAGACGGCCCATTCGTACAATTCCACCACCGGTCGAATGAGCTCCGGGCAGCGCGGCAGCGTCCAGAACGTCTACACGGGGAACTACGCACACGGCGCATCGGGCTCCACCTACAACCCGAGCACCGGCGTGAAGGCCTCGGGCGGGACCGCCACCGTGGGAAACGCCAGCACGGGCAAGTCGGAGACCGTGAGCGCCGGAAAGGTCACCGGGCCCGACGGCCAGTCCACGAGCGCGGTCCACGCGGGCAACGAGACCTACGCAGACCACGACGGCAACGTCTACCGCTACAACTCCCAGAGCGGCACCTACCAGCAGCACGACTCCGGCGGCGGCTGGAGCGACACCACCCCCGCGAAGAGCCAGGAGATGTCGAACGAGCAGGCCGCCCGCACGGCGGGTGATCAGCGCTCGGCCGGTTCCGACTCGTCCCGCGACGATTCCAGCGGCGGTGGGGATCGCAGCGGCGGAAGCGGGGATCGGAGCAGCAGCAGTGGCGGCTGGGACCGGGGCGGTGGCGGCGGAAGTCGAGGAGGCGGGAGCCGGGGTGGCCGTCGCTAGAAAAACGCAGTAATATCAATAGGTTAGTCGTTGACGCCGGGCCCTGAAAATATCCCCAGTTCCCCTCGACCGGTCGGCTGAATAGTCTTGCCGCCCGTGAGCGATGAAGAGCGCAAGGCGCTGGATGCGGACCCGGCCCGGCTCGCCCGGGAACGGCATGCTACCGTCAACCGGCAAATGGAGCTCGCGGCCATCCAGCTCCTGGGACTGCCCACCGCGCTGAAGGCGCTCACGGCGGGGATGGCGGCATCTTGCGAGCGTCCGGTCACGTTCGTGGACGCCGGGTGGCCCGCGACCGCCCCCGCCGAGATCTCGGTGGTGCTGTACCGGGTCGCCGAGCGCACGATCCGGGATGCCACGGAGAAGCGCGAAGCTTCCCGGGTGGAGGTGGCCCTCCACGGAACGGCGTCATCGCTGCGACTTTCGGTGAGCGATGACGGGATGGCTCCCGAGCCAGAAGGGGCGGGCGGCTCGGAACCCGACGGGCGCGGAGACGTACTCGGCGAGGTGAGGTCGCGGGGGGGAGCCGTCACGCTCGTCGAGTCGGGTCGCGGGCGCGTACGGTTGGAGGCGTGGATCCCCACCCATCCCGCGTCAGAGGGTGATGCGAGCGTACCGCATGCGTAATCGCCTCCGCATCGTCGTCGCCGACGATCACCTCCTCCTCGTGGAGGCGTTCCAGCGCATCATCGAGCCGGCGTTCAAGGTGGTGGCCAAGGTCACCGACGGGCTGGCCCTCCTCGACGCGGTCCGGACCCACGAACCCGACCTCGCGCTGGTGGACATCGCGATGCCGGGAATGAACGGGCTCGACGCCTGCGAGGCCATCTACAGGGATTGGCCTCGGGTCCGCGTGATCGTGCTGACCGGCGACGCCAGCGCCGACGTCGCCGCCGAGGCATTCCGGGTCGGAGCCTGGGCGTTCATCGTCAAGAGCGCCTCTCCCGTCGAGTTGCTCGACGGGCTGCGCGCCGTCGCCGAAGGGAAGAAGTACCTCTCCCGGGCGATCGTGGGAGGCGACCTCGGCCAGTTGCCGCTGGGGATGGCGCTGCCGAGATGGAGAGACCTCTCGCCCCGCGAGCAGGAGGTGGCCGAGCGGGTGGCCAGGGGGCAGACGGCGAAGGAGATCGCGGCAGACCTGAGCATCGGAAGCCGCACCGTGGAGCTCCACAAGTACCAGGCCATGAAGGTGTTCGGCGTCAAGACCACCTCCGAGTTCGTCCAGGCCGTCCTGAAGTGGAAGCCACCATGACGGTTTTCCCCCGACGCGCTCCTCCCCGCCGGGAAGCCGTCGGTGCCCTGCTGCTCGCACTTCTCGCCCTCCTGCCCTTCCCGGCAGCCCCCCTCGATCCCGACCGTGCCATCACCCAGTACGGAGTGAAGGCCTGGAAGGAGGGGCTGCCGCAGGCCAGCGTCACGGCCCTGGCCCAGACGGCCGACCGCTACCTCTGGCTGGGAACGCAGGAAGGGCTGGCCCGCTTCGACGGCGAGACCTTCGAGGTCCACGATCGGCGTCGCCATCCCCAGCTTCCGTCCAACTGGATCTTCGAGCTCCTGGCTTCCCGGGATGGAAGCCTCTGGATCTCGACGAACGAGGGGCTGGCGAGGAGGAACCCGGACGGAACGTACGAGCGGGTCGAGGCCAAGGGGATGGCTGCCGGCCCGGCCCGCCTGGCCGAGGACGATGCGGGTGTCGTCTGGGTGGGAACGAAGTCGGGCATCCACTCCTTCAAGGACCGGCGCCTGGTCGGCGGGATGGAGCATCCGGGCTCCAGCCGGGAGGACCTCCACGCGCTCACCGCGGGCCGGGGAGGGGGCATCTGGTGGAGCGATGCGGACGGCAACGTCTTCCACAGGCGTGCCTCCGGCGATGTACGGAGCTGGCTGGCAGGGCGGGACATTCCCAGGCTCCGCCCCACGGCTCTCGTTTCCGACCGGGAAGACGCCTGCTGGATCGCTTCCTTCGACGGGGTCCTGCTGAGGATCGCCGGGGACGAGGTCCACGCCTACGGGCGAGCGGATGGTCTTCCCGCTGCCCGCCTCGTGGCCGTCACCCTGGACCGCAAGGGCAACCTCTGGATCGCATCCCACGGCGCGGGGCTCATCCGCATGGCGGGCGGCCGATTCAGCGCACTGGGACCCGAGAACGGCCTGGAGAGCAGCACCGTGTCGGCCGTCATGGAGGACCAGGACGGCAACCTCCTCGTGGGGACACATTCGGCGGGCCTGGTCCGGCTCGCCGACGTCCCATTTCTCACGTTCGGTGAACCTGAGGGGCTCAGGAACGACAACATCTTGACGCTCCTGGCGGAGCCTGACGGATCGGTCCTGATCGGAAACTCGGGCCCCGGTATCTGGCGCATCCGCGACGGGATGGTCACGCATGGGCCCCTCGCCCTTCGTGGAGCGGAGGCCGTCACGTCCCTGCTCCGGGACCGGGAGGGACGCATCTGGGCCGGGACCGGAACCCATGGCCTGGCACGCTGGGATGGGGCCGGGCTTCCGACCTGGATCGGTCTGCGCCAGGGACTGGAGGACTCCCACGTCACGGCCCTCGCGGAGGCGGACGACGGAATGCTCTGGGTGGGCACCGAGGGAGGTGGGCTTCGTCGCCTGCGGGGCGTCGAGTTCGAGCCGCCCGGGCCCGAGGCGGAACTCGGCCGCGCCTGGATCACCGCCCTCGATCCTTCGCGCGACGGCGCACTCTGGATCGCCACCAACGGGCAAGGACTGGCTCGCCTCCAGGGAGACACCTTGCGTCGCTGGACGACCGAGCAGGGCCTTCCCACCAACTCTCTCGCGTCGCTCCTCGAGGACGCGTCGGGAACTCTCTGGATCGGAACCGTGGGAAGCGGGCTTCTCCGGCTTCGCGACGGCCAGATCAAGCGCATCTCCGAGACGGAGGGGCTGTTCGACGACGTGATCCTCACCATCGTGGAGGACCTCCAGGGCTACCTGTGGCTGTCGTCCAACCGTGGCATCAGCCGGGTGAGTCGAAAGGCCGTCGAGGATCTTCTCGACGGGGGGACCACGACCCGTGTCTCCACGCGCAACTACACGAGGACCGACGGCCTGCGGAGCTCGGAGGGCAACGGGGGACAGCAACACTCGGGCGTGCTCGATCGGGCCGGCAGGGTGTGGATCGCCACCACCCGCGGGGTCGTGGAGTTCGATCCCGACCGGCCCGGGGAACCGCCGCGGCCGCCTCCCGCGCGCATCGTCCGCGTCGCCGCGGATGGGGCGGCCGTGCCCGTGGTTGGCCAAGCTCCGGCGCTCGTTCCTCCCGGTACGAACCGGGTGGAGATCCGCTTCGGCGCGCCCGACTTCACGGCTCCGTCGCAGCTTCGCTTCCAGTTCCAGATGGACGGGTGGGACAAGGACTGGCTCGATGCCCGGGAGGCGCGCTCCGCCGTCTACACGGCTCTCCCGCCGGGCGACTACGTCTTCCGCATCCGCGCCAGCCTCGAGGGGGCGGGCGCGACGGGCCCCGAGGCGGCATTGCCCCTGCAGTTCGGATCCTTCCTGTGGCAGAGGACCTGGTTCCAGGTGCTCTGCGTGGTGGTGCTCGCCGGCGGCGCATGGAGCCTCCTCCGGGCGCGGGTTCGTGCGCTGAAGCGGCGGCAGGAGAAGCTGGAGGAGCTCGTCTCCGAGCGGACACGCACCCTCGCCGAGGAGAAGGAACGCAGCGCGGCGGCCAGCCGGGCCAAGAGCGTCTTCCTGGCCACCATGAGCCACGAGATCCGAACCCCGCTGAACGGCGTGCTGGGGTTCGCGAGCCACCTGGAGGAGCGACTCCAGGACCCCTTGAACCGCGGGAGCGCGACGCGGATCCGCGAGGCGGCCCAGACGCTGGCTCGCATCGTGAACGACGTGCTCGACGCGTCGAGGATCGAGTCCGGGCAGGTCAACCTCGAGGCCAAGCCCTTCGCGGTGGCGGAGGTCCTCCGCTCGGCGGCGAGCCTCCACCGAGCCGAGGCGCAGGCCAAGGGGCTCCTGTTCACCGAGGAGATCCAGGTTCCCGCCGGACTGATCCTGGAAGGCGACCCCATGCGCATCCAGCAGGTGGTTCACAACCTGCTCGCCAACGCCGTGAAGTTCACCGCACGGGGGCTCGTGGGTCTCGTCGCGGTCGCCACGCCGGCGGAGCCCGGACGGCACCGCCTCGTCGTCGAGGTGCGGGACACCGGCATCGGGATGACCGACGAGCAGCGCCAGAGGATCTTCCAGCCGTTCAGCCAGGGGGACGCGACGATCCATCAACGCTTCGGCGGCACCGGACTCGGTCTCTACATGGCGCGACAGTTCATCGAGGCCATGGGGGGGCGCATCGAGGTGGAGTCGCGCCCCGGGGAGGGGGCCGTGTTCCGCTTCGAGGTGACCCTCGCGGAGGCGCCCGCCGGCGCCCTCCAGCCCACCGCAAGTGAAGTGAGCCCGGGCAAGCTCCAGATCCTGGTCGTGGACGATGGGTTGCTCAACCGGGCCATGCTCCGCGCATTGCTCACCCAGGACGGCCACGAGGTGGACGAGGCCGAGACCGGGAGGGGAGCACTGGCGAAGGTCGAGGAGCGCGCCTACGACGTGATCCTCATGGACCTCGGGCTCCCGGACATGTCGGGGCTCGACGTGGCCAGAGCGGTCCGTGGGGGGCCGGGCCCGAACCGGAACACCCCCATGGTGGCGGTGACCGGGATGGCCTTCGACTCCGACGTGCAGGCGACGCGCGAGGCAGGGATGAACGAGCACCTGGCGAAGCCGGTGTCGGCTCCGGAGTTGAGGCGGGTGCTGGCCCGCATGGCCGCGCTGTAATCCCTTCAGGCGACCCCCGATTGGGGAGTTCTTGTCTCATGGTAAAGTTCCCTTCCGGGGCGTGCTACTGGGCTGGTGGTGCCGGACTGCCACCTACCGCCTGGAGCCTCGTCGATGCGACGTGACCCGTCCTTCCTGATCTCACCCCTGGCGGGCGCGAGGGCGCTCGGGGTCCTCCTCCTCCTCTCCCTGGTCGCGGTGGCCCGGGCCGGGGAGGATGCGCCGCCGCCTCCTCCTCCCGCCGCAGCGGCGCCCCCGGCCGCCCCGGCCGCGAAGGCTTCAACCCCGCCGGGCTCGACCACGCTGCCGAACGTCACCGGTAACCCGATCAACGAGTTCCTCTTCATTGGAACGGGGGACCTGGGTGGCTGGGTGGGGCTCCCTGCAGACAGCGCGTTTCGCGTGGGTGGCGTGGCGGTCGGCAACTTCACCGCGCAGCTGGCCGGCGGAGACTCGATCGGCGCCATCAACTGGGCCGGCTTCATCGTCCTGAGCCTCAGCCTCGACATGGAGAAGGCGGTGGGGTGGAAGGGCGCCAAGTTCGGCATCGCGGGGCTGCAGTACAACGTCCAGGCGGCCAACTCGGCGGCCGGATCGGTGCAGGGCATCAACAGCGCGGTGTCGGTCAGCCCGAACAACCGGACCGAGCTCTACAACTACCTCTACGCCCAGAACCTCTTCGACAACCAGTTGCAGGTCGTGGTGGGCAAGCTCATCCCCACCATGACCTTCGGAAACGTCGCCAGGCCGGACCCGACCGACCAGATCGGCAGCTTCAACGTCCCCTCGCTCACCGGTCTCATCTACACGCCCATCTTCGTGGTTCCCACGATGCTCGGGCGCATCCCCGGCTACCCCGACTCCGCCTTCGGATTCCAGCTGACCATCGCCCCGAAGGCGCTCGAGCGCTTCTACCTCTCCGCCGGCCTGTACGACGGGCGCATGGGAGCGAACGGCACGAACACGGGGATGGTCGCCCCCGACCTCGCCGGCCCCCTCTTCGCCATCGGCGAGATGGGCGGCGCCTGGCGCCTCGGGTCCGAGGACTACCCCGGGCAGTTCGCCATCGGGGTCTGGCACCAGTCGGGTCCGCTGCAGGCCGGGCTGATCACCGAGACCCAGGCCTCCGGCATCTACGCGCAGGGGAGCCAGCGGCTGATGACCTTCCGCCCCGGGAAGGACTCGAGCGGCATGAACATGTTCGTGCAGGGGGGCTGGACCCCGTCCCAGACCAACCTGATCAACGCCTCGGTGGGGGGCGGCATCACCGTCTGGGGCCCCTTCGCCTCCCGCCCCCGCGACAGCTACGGTCTCGGCTTCTCCTGGGCCCGGTTGAACGATCGGCCCGACGCCGGATACGGCTTCAACGCCGCCGAGTTGCTGATCCAGGCCTACGCCCAGATCCAGTTCGTCGGAAACCTCTTCTTCGAGCCCGTCCTGACGATGCTGCCGGCGGTGGGTTTCGGGAAGGCTCCCTCCCTCTCCACGACGCTGCAGTTGACCGCCGTATTCTGATTCGCTACCCGCAACCGCAACCGAAACCCGCAGACCGGAGAACCGACATGAGCAAGAAGGACGAGACCACCACCCCCGCAGGCATCTCCCGCCGTGGATTCCTCGCGACCGGTGCATCCATCGGCGTGGGGCTGGCGCTGGCTGGCGGCCCCTCCGGAGCCGAGGCCCAGACCGCCCCGGCCAAGAAGCCCTCCACCGCCACCGGCGGCAAGCGCCCCAAGTCGATGCTCGTGAAGAACGCCACCGTCTGCGTGACGATGGACGGGAGCCGCCGCGAGATCAAGGACGGCGGCCTCTACATCGAGAACGGCATCATCAAGCAGGTGGGGCCGACGAGCAGCCTGCCCAAGACCGCGGAGGACGTTCTCGACCTCAAGGGGCACGTCCTGCTGCCCGGCCTCGTGAACACGCACCAGCACCTCTACCAGCACCTCACCCGCGTCGTCCCCGCCGCGCAGGACGGCAACGTGTGGAACTGGCTCAAGGTGCTGTATCCCATGTGGGCCCGCATGCAGCCGGAGGACGTCAAGCTGGCCATCAAGACGGGTCTCTCCGAGATGGCGCTGACCGGCTGCACCACCGCCTTCGACCACCAGTACGTGTTCCCGAACGGCTGCAAGATCGACGACTCGATCCAGGCCGCCTCCGAGGTCGGGGTCCGGTTCCACGCCTCCCGCGGCAGCATGTCGCTCGGCGTCTCGAAGGGCGGCCTGCCTCCCGACAGCTGCGTCGAGGAGGAGCCCGCGATCATGAAGGACTGCGAGCGGGTCATCAAGGCCTACCACGACCCCAAGCACGGAGCGATGACCCGCATCGTTCTCGCGCCCTGCTCGCCCTTCTCGGTCACCGAGGGGCTCATGGTCGATTCGGCCAAGATGGCCCGGCAGTACAAGGTGAAGCTCCACACGCACCTGGCCGAGTCGCTCGACGAGGAGCGTTACACCCTGAAGACCTACGGTCTGCGACCGGTCGGCCTGATGGAGAAGTTCGGCTGGGTCGGCGACGACGTCTGGTTCGCCCACTCGGTCCACGTGAACGACGCCGAGATCGCGCTCTACGCCAAGACCGGCTGCGGCGTCGCGCACTGCCCGTGCTCGAACATGCGCCTCGCCTCCGGCATCGCCCCGGTCAAGAAGTACCGGGACGCCGGCGTGAAGGTCGGCCTCGGCGTGGACGGCTCGTCCAGCAACGACGGGTCCCACATGCTCGGAGAGGCCCGCCAGGCCATGCTGCTGGCCCGGCTCAACCTGAGCCTGAACCCCGGTGGGCCGCCGGAGGCGAAGAAGGAGTGGATGAGCGCCCGTGACGCCCTGGAGATCGCCACCATCGGCGGGGCCGCCGTCCTGGGCCGGGACGACATCGGCTCGCTCGAGCCCGGCAAGTGCGCCGACTTCTTTGCCGTCAACCTCGAGCAGGTCGGCTTCGCCGGCGGCAGCATGGTCGACCCCGTGGCGTCGCTGCTCTTCTGCCAGTCCGCCCCTGCCGCCTACACGGTCGTCAACGGCCGGTACATCGTCAAGGAAGGGCGCATGACCACGATCGACCTCCCCAAGGTCATCGCCCAGACCAACAAGGCGGCCATGCGGGTGGTGAACGGGTAGTCCGGGTCAGCCGGTGGGGTCCGGGATGGTCCAGGCCACCCGAGCCCCGCCGCCCGGCGCGGGTCCCACCGTCAGGGTCCCGCCGTGGGACTCGACGATGGTCCGGGCGATGGGAAGTCCCATCCCCATCCCCTGCGGCTTGGTCGTGAAGAACGGCTCGAAGATGCGGTCGGCGATGCCGGGCTCGATTCCGGGCCCGGTGTCGTCCACCCCCATCTCCAGGCCGCCGTGAACCCGGCGCGCCCAGACGAGAGCGCGCCGAGGCTCCGGCGCCGACTCCATCGCGTCCATCGCGTTCACCAGCGCGATGACGGTCACCTGGACGAGCTGCACGGAATCCGCGTGAACCTTCTGGGCGTCCTCGGCGATCTCGCTGGACAGCGCGATCCCTCGCTGCGCCGCTGCGTGCTCGACCAGCGCCCGGGCCTCCCGGTCCACCGTGGCGGGCGAGATGAGCTCCCGGCGCACCTCGCCGCGTCGCAGGTAGTCGCGATGCCTGCGGATGATCTCGCTGGCTCGCTCGGCACCCGCGGTCGCGCCGTCGAGCGCCGCTCGGATGCCCGGCAGCCCAGGTGGCTCGCGGTCCAGGTAGGCCTTGCCGGCGAAGAGGCTGTTCCGGACCGCCGTGAGGGGCTGGCCGATCTCGTGGGCGAGCGCCGCCGCGACGGAGCCCATGCCGCCGGCGCGCTGGACCTGGATGAGCTGGGACCGGACCTCGTTCAGACGGGACTCGGCGAGATCGCGCTCGGCTGCGAGCAGCGCCCGCCCCGATTGTTCGGCGGCGAGCACCGCGGCCCAGCGGGCACGCCGGCTGCGCTGGGAGAGGATGGAAGCCGCGGCGCCGATGCCGTTGGCGAGCACGAACTCGAGCGTCAGCCGGACCACCTCCACGGGGTGGTACGAATGGGACTTGAAGAGGAGCGTCACGATGGCCCCTGCCGTGACCATCGCGGCCGAGAGCGCCTGCAGGCGCGCCGGCAGCGGAACGAGCACCCAGCTACCGATGATGGCGACGATGTTCGTGGCGAAGAGAGGCGACAGGGTCTCGGGGCGCGTGTAGTTCACGTAGAGCCCGCCCAGCACCGAGACGAGGGTCGCGAGCACCTGGGAGGCGTCCCGGATCGCCGGGTCGCGGCTCCGGCGGAGGGTCCACATGGCGGCCAGCAGCGTGCCGACCATCGCGGTGCGCACGGTGACGAGCGCCACGAGCGTCCGGCCGCCGTGGAGGATGAAGTCGTTCCGGGCGAAGGCCAGGAAGATGACCACCCAGGTACCCAGGAGGGCCGTGCCGAGGCGGGTCTCCTCCGGGAAGGAGTCAACCCGGAAGCGGTGCTCGACCTCCGGGTCGGCGAAGTGGGTTCGCAGGCGGTTCATTCTCATCGCGGGCCATCATCCTACCCCGGAGCCGTTCGAGGTAGGCTGGTGGGGAGAGCCCCGTGAGTGGTTCGAGCCCCCACCGTCCCGTGCACGTCCTGGACGACGACATCGACGTCGTCCGCTCCATCTCCCTCGTGCTGGACTCCGCCGGGATGACCGCGGAGGAGTGGACCTCCCCCCGCATCTTCCTCCGACGGGCCCACTTCGAGCCGCCCACCTGCGTGCTCCTCGACGTGCGCATGCCAGGCATGACCGGCCCCGAGGTCCAGGAGGAGCTGCGCCTCCGAGGGCAGGCGGTGCCGGTCGTCTTCCTCACCGCCCACGCGGACGTCCCCACCACGGTCCGCGCCATGAAGGGCGGGGCCGAGGACTTCCTCCTGAAGCCCATCGACCCGGCCGCACTCCTGGATGCGGTCCGGCGCGCCCTGGCGAGGAGCGTCGCGGGAGCGGCCGCAGCGGCCTGGAACGACACCGTGCACGCTCGATTCGAACATCTCACCCCGCGAGAAAAGCAGGTGTTCGAGCAGATCGCACGAGGCGCATCCAACAAGGACGGGGCCGCGGTCCTCGGGATCACCGTGAACACCATGAAGGTTCACAGGATCCGCATCATGGGCAAGATGGAAGCGGCGTCGTTCGCCGACCTCGTCCAGATGGGCGTGACGCTGGGGCTCGTGGGCGACGACGGGTCTAGAACCGATACCCGCCCGAAATCGTGAACGCGGCGTTGAGGGAGCGCACCTGCACGTCGGCCAGCGCGCCGGCCAGCGTGGGAAGCGGGATGCGCTGGTAGAACACCACCAGGTACTCGAGCTCCAGGAACCAGGAGTCGGTGATGGAGGGCTGCGCGCCGATGCCGACCGCGGGACCGTTCTGCGTCACCGTGTCGGCCAGGGACGGGCTCCCGTTCAGCGAGACGCGGGAACTTGCCCAGGACCATACCCATCCCCCGGTCAGGTAGACGGGAACGGTGGAGAGCGTCCAGCCCAGCCGGGCCAGCGCCAGGATGCTCTCGTCGAGCGAACCCTCGGCGTGGAAGTTCACCCCCAGCAGCGGGATGCTCGCATCCAGGCTCTGCTGGAGCCAGGAGCGCTGGTAGCCGGCCTTCACGCCGGCGAAGAGCCCTCCGTACCGGAGGTCGAGCCCCGCGTTCACCCCGAAGAGCGCCCCGATGGCCGCCACGCCCTTCAGATCGACGGTGGCGAGCGAGAGGCCGCCCACCGGGACGACCGTGACCGCCGCGTTGTCCTGGGCGAGCCCCATCCCCACCGAGAGGGTCGCGAACGGGTGGAAGGTGGGGGAGTCCCCCGCGAGCGCGCCGGCGGGAAACAGGAGGAGGGCGGCGACGACGGCCAGGATTCTCATGGGGTCACTCCGGGAAGGCTGCGCTGTCCAGTTTCTCGGGGGGGAGGCCGGGTCGGTAGCGGTAGGTGGCGACGCTCGTCAGCACACGGCCTTCACGGGGAGGGAAGATGACGACGAAGGTCATGGTGGGGTACCCGCTCCACCTGTCCACCCAGGTGCCCGAGTTCGCGTAGACCGTGCCCTGGAGGCGGAGGTTGAAGGACGGCACCACCCGGGACTCGTGGGTGTGGCCGAAGACCACGACCCGCTTGTCCGAGGCCACGTTCCAGAAGTACTGGATGCCGGCCTCCGCGTCGATGAGCGGCCCGAGGGCGGCGGCCGCGGTCGCCATCTCCTTCGGGACGGGAACCTGCACCCGGTTGGCCTCCTGCCGGTCGTACCAGGAGGACTCGATGCCCTGGTAGAGCACCACGTCGAGCCCGCCCAGGGTGAGCTGGGGGACGAGGTCGTCGATGGCGTAGGTCTTCTCGTACCCGTCGATCCCGGTCTCGATGACCGGGACGTCGTGCTTCTCGGTGACCGGCCGGTCGAGCAGGATGGCCTGCCAGGCGACCCAGTAGAGGCCGTACTCGGCCAGCCCGGCGTCCTGGGTCCCGGAGAGGAGCGCCCCCGGGGCGCGGTTCGTCTCGGCGTCGTGGCTGGAGGCGATCTTCGAGACGAAGAATCCGGGGGGGAGGATCGAGTCGGTGCGGGTGATGTTCCGGTTGGAGATCGGGTCGGGGGAGCTGAAGAAATCGTAGCGGTGCCCGTGCTCGAAGACGTACTGGGGGTGGTCCGCGGGGACGTAGGCTCCGAGCCCCTGCGCGTCGCGGGCCTGGAAGATCCCCGGGAGGATCCGCGAGATGTCCGCGCTCCGGGCGAGCATGTCGTGGTTCCCCGGGACGTAGGTGACCCGCACCGCACCGCCCCCGATGAGCGCCCGCAGCGCGCCGAACACGTCGCCGTTGGTGCGCGCCACGTCGTCCACGAAGCCCGCCTCGTCGGTGCCGGCCGGGAAGGGGCGGACCTGCATGGGGGCCACCCACTCGTCGAGAAGGTCGCCGGCGATGACCAGCTCCTTCACGTTGGGAGACTGGCGCACCAGCCCCAGGAAGGTCGCCAGGTCGGCCCGGTTCTTCACGGTCCACCCGTACCCCAGCGCCACCGCCCGGGAGTCCCCGAGATGGATATCACTGATAGTGAATATGGCCTTCCGCTCGCCTCCGAGGGCCGGGACGCCGTCCGCCCCCAGGACGAGGTCGTAGTCGGTGGCGAAGTAGCCGGACAGGTCCTCCGGCAGCGCCTGGCCCGTGGCGGACCGGATGCCCGTTCCCACCACGAGGTGGAACTCCTCGCCCTGGGGGAGGCGGGAGCCGCTCCGGGACCGCACCCGGACCTCGGTGGGTCTCGTGGCGCTCCAGGCCACGTCGATCGGCGGATCGGCAACCCACTGCCCGCCGGGGCGCGCCGCGAGCAGGCGGACGTTCCCCGCCACCGTGGTCCCGTCGAGCGGTTCGTCGAAGGTGACGAGGATCTCCTCCGGCGCGCCGACCGTGGTGGGGATGGCCTCGACCTGGGAGAGCCGGATGCTGGTCGCAGCCGACATGGGCGCCGGCTTCGACGGGGCCGGTGAACTACAGCCGGCGGTGGAGAGAAGCCCCACCAGCGTCACGATCCCCGGACCGCACAGGCCGCGCACCATCCTCGAAGTCCTCGCTGGGACTCATGGTGCGCCGATGATTCCCGAAGGCAAGGGCCCGATCGGGGCGCCCTTCAGTTCGGTGTACTCCTGGTCGGTGAATACCCGGGACCGGGTGAGGAAGCGCACCCCCTCGCCGTTGTCGAGCGAGAACATCCCGCCCCGGCCGGGAACGACGTCGATGATGAGCTGGGTGTGGCGCCAGTACTCGAACTGGGCCTTGCTCATGAAGAAGGGGCAGCCGCCGATCTCGCCGAGCCGCACGTCCGAGTCGCCGGTGAGGAGGTCACCCTGCGCGTAGCACATGGGGGCGCTGCCGTCGCAGCAGCCCCCGGACTGGTGGAACAGGAGCTCCCCGTGTCGCCCACGGAGCCGCTCGATGAGGGCGAGGGCGGCATCCGTGGCGACGACGCGGGGAGGGGGAGCCATGGTCCTAGAAGAAGCCCAGCGCCTTCGGGGAGTAGCTGACGAGCAGGTTCTTCGTCTGCTGGTAGTGCGAGAGCATCATCTTGTGGGTCTCGCGCCCGATGCCCGACTGCTTGTAGCCGCCGAAGGCGGCGTGGGCCGGGTAGAGGTGGTAGCAGTTGGTCCAGACGCGACCGGCCTGGATGCCGCGACCCATGCGGTAGCAGGTATTGGCGTCGCGCGACCACACGCCGGCCCCCAGGCCGTAGAGGGTGTCGTTCGCGAGGGCGAGGGCCTCCGCCTCATCCTTGAACGTCGTGACCGCCACCACCGGCCCGAAGATCTCCTCCTGGAAGACCCGCATCTTGTTGTGCCCGTGCAGGATGGTCGGCTTCACGTAGTAGCCGTGCTCCAGGTCGCCGGCGAGCGCGTTGCGGCCGCCGCCGGTGAGCACCTTCGCCCCCTCCTGCTTGCCGATGTCGATGTAGGAGAGGATCTTCTCGAGCTGCTCCGTGGAGGCCTGCGCGCCGATCATGGTGTCGGTGTCGAGGGGGCTGCCCGCCTTGACCTTCCCGACGCGTTCGATGGCCCGCTCGATGAACCGATCCCAGATCGACTCCTGGACCAGCGCGCGCGACGGGCAGGTGCAGACCTCGCCCTGGTTCAACGCGAACATGGCGAAGCCCTCGAGCGCCTTGTCGAAGAAGTCGTCGTCCTTCAGGAGGACGTCCTCGAAGAAGATGTTCGGGGACTTGCCGCCGAGCTCGAGCGTCACCGGGATGAGGTTCTGCGAGGCGTACTGCATGATGAGCCGACCGGTGGTGGTCTCGCCGGTGAAGGCCACCTTGGCCACGCGGCTGGAGGTGGCGAGCGGCTTGCCGGCCTCGAGGCCGAACCCGTTCACCACGTTCAGGACGCCAGGGGGCAGGACGTCCTGGATGATCTCGAGCAGGACCAGGATGCTCGCCGGGGTCTGCTCGGCCGGCTTCAGCACGATGCAGTTTCCGGCGGCGAGCGCCGGCGCCACCTTCCAGGTGGCCATGAGGATGGGGAAGTTCCAGGGGATGATCTGGGCCACCACGCCGAGCGGCTCCTGGAAGTGGTAGGCGACGGTGGTGTCGTCGATCTGGGCGACGCTGCCCTCCTGGGCCCGGATGACGCCGGCGAAGTACCGGAAGTGATCCACGGCGAGCGGGAGGTCGGCGGCCAGCGTCTCGCGGATGGGCTTGCCGTTGTCCCAGGTCTCGGCGAGAGCGAGCTTCTCGAGGTTCTGCTCCATCAGGTCGGCGATCTTGTTCAGCACGGCGGAGCGCTCGGCGTAGGAGGTCTTGCCCCAGGCCACCTTGGCGGCGTGGGCGGCGTCGAGCGCGCGCTCGATGTCGCTGGCGTCGGAGCGGGGGATCTCGCAGAACGGCTTGCCGGTCACCGGCGAAACGTTGTCGAAGTACTGCCCCTTGGTGGGCGCAACCCACTTCCCACCGATGAAGTTCTCGTAACGCTTCTTGAAGGAGATCTTGCTCCCAGGCGTTCCAGGTGCCGCGTAGATCACGGTCGTTCCTCCGGGTGAGGGTGAGCCTCCTCACTAGTGGCAAAGCCCGGCCGGGACAACCATGCGGCGCGTCATGCGAAATTCCTCACCGTCGCCGCGGTCATGAGAAACACTTATTGAAGGTCTCTGTCCGCATCCCTTGGCCGTGTCCCGCGTTCAAGGGGATGCAGATTGCTCTACTCAGGTGGGTTCTGGCGCTCGCCCTCCGCGAGACCCATGCTCATACCCATGCGAGTCCATCAAAAGCCATCGAGCCTGGTCGCCGCCGTCGCGAGCCTCGTCCTCGGCCTGACCGCCGCTGCCTGCACCCGGACGAGCAGCACACCGGCCGCCCTCACGGAGAACGACTTCGCCACCGACTCCACTGTGGGGCTCGCGCCCCAGCAACTCGGCGTGAGCTTCATGGAGGCCACCGACGCCCCGCCCTCCGGAATGGCCGACACCCGGATCCCCGGGATCGACATCATCCCGTTCGAGGTGCTGGAGGAGGCCCCCTACGAATACGAGCTCGACCCGCGTGGCGTGCTGAGTCACGCCGTGATCGCCACCGGCGACGCCGAGGCCGTCCTCCTCATCCTCACCCCCGCTTCCCCGACGGGGAAGGTGGTGCTCAAGCCGGGCTGGTACGGGCTCCTGCTCATCTCGGGCAACTCGATGGCGGAGAACCAAGGGGAGGACAGCCGGCCCGTATTCCTCCAGCCGAACCTGAAGGCGAGCGGGAACTCCGCGTCCCTCCAGGGCACCGGTCGGCGAGACCCCGCGTCCCCGGTGTCGCGCCTGCTCTCCATCAACAGCTGCGTGGGCTGCAACCTGGTGGGCGCAAACCTCAAGGCGGCGAACCTCAACTACACCGACCTGGGCTCCGCCAACCTGAAGGACGCCATCCTCACCGACGCCCGGATGCGGCGGGCCAACCTGAAGGACGCCAACCTGACCGGCGCGACCTTGACCGGCGCGGACCTGTCCGGCGCCATCTGGGTGGACGGGAGCGTTTGCAAGGATGGCTCCATCGGCAAGTGCCTGCCCGCTCCGGCGACGGGGTACGTGTCGCTCGTCGTGTCGCCGGCCGTGGCCGACGTGACCGCGGGGGGCGTCTCGCTCCCGCTCACGCTCCGGGGAACGACCTCCGACGGCGTCACCACCGACATCGCCGCCCTCGCGACCTGGACGACCTCTGCGCCCGGCCAGGTGGACGTGAAGGGCGGGCAGGCCTCGGCACCGGCCACCGCGGGCATCGGCACGGTGGCGACGGTGACGGCGACCTACGAGGGAAGGAGCGCGAGCGCGGCCGTCACCGTGGTCCGCGGCCCCGCAGTCGGGGTGGCGATCTCGAAGGACCCGCTGGCGGCGGAGCAGTGGTACCTCGTGAACACGGGCCAGACGGGCTACGCGGACGTGAAGGGCGTGCCCGGCGAGGACCTGAAGCTCGCCCGGGCGCACCGGCTCGGGCTGACGGGGAAGGGTGTGAAGGTCGCCATCGTGGACGACGGCCTCGAGATCAACCACGAGGACCTGAAGGACAACGTCGTCGATGGTTCCTGGGATTTCGTGAAGTCCTCGACCAACCCGTCCCCGACCGCTCCCGGCGACAACCACGGAACGGCCGTGGCCGGCATCACCGGCATGGTGGCCGGCAATTCCCTGGGTGGGATGGGCGTCGCGCCTGGGGTCTCGCTCAACGGGTACAACTACATCTCCGACCTGAACTCGGAAGCCACCGCCGACTACGTGAAGGCGCTCGGCAGCGCGAGCGCCCCCGGGAAGGGTCCGAAGTCGGAGGATGTCTGGATCTTCAACATGAGCTACGGGGCATCGAAGGCGAAGCCCGTCCTCATGGACCCGGTCGTCCTGGCGCAGTTCGTGAGTGGCACCCGCTCCCTTCGATCCGGGAGGGGCGCACTCTACGTGAAGTCATCCGGGAACGAGTTCGCGAGCTTCACGGGTGGAGCATGCACGGACGCCAGCGCGCTCGGCGTATCCTGTGGGAACACCGCCCAGGACGGAGAGAGCAACGTCCCCTACGTGATCGTGGTGGGGTCACTGAGCGCGGTCGGCAAGAGAGCCAGCTATTCGACCGCGGGTTCGGCGCTCTGGGTGAGCGCGCCGGGGGGGGAGTCCGGCGGCAACGCCTCGCCGGCCGGGAGTGGAGACGGAGGGATCGAGTACCAGCCCTCCATGGTCACGACCGACCGGATGACCTGCTCCGTCGGCTACTCCCGGAAGAACGCGACCGGAAGCAACTTCGACGCGGGGGGCTCGCCGAACACGTCCTGCAACTACACGAGCACCTTCGCCGGAACCTCGGCGGCGGCCCCGGCGGCGAGCGGCGCCATCGCGCTCCTCCTCGAGGCGCGCCCCACGCTCACCTGGCGGGAGGTGAAGCACATCCTGGCGAAGTCGGCGCGAAAGGTGGACGCGAGCATCGCCAAGGTGACGGCCGCCCTCTCCGATGGATCCCACGTGGCCGAACAGTCCTGGGTGACCAACAAGGCCGGGTACGCGTTCCACAACTCGTACGGCTTCGGAGCGGTGGACGTGGAGGGCGCGGTGGATCTGGCCCGCACCTTCGAGAGCGGCTCGCTCAAGACCTTCATCGACACGGGCTGGGTGGAGAGCGATACGTCCCTCGACCTCTCCATCCCCGACGACTCGGTGACAGGTGTGTCCTCCACCCTCGCCGCCACCCAGGTGATGGTGGTCGAGGCGGTGCAGATCGACGTGAAGATCACCCACCCGAAGCCCGGCGACCTGGGGATCGAGCTCACGAGCCCTTCCGGGACGAAGAGCATCCTGCTCAACATCCGCAACGGCTTCGGTCCCGCCACCGGCCTGGCCGTCGTCCTGGAGTCGAACGCCTTCTACGGGGAGGCGGCCAAGGGCGACTGGACGGTCAAGTTGGTGGACGGGCGGGCCGGAAGCACCGGAACGCTCGGCTCCTGGAAGCTGAAGATCTTCGGCCACTGAGGGGGATAAGATGAACCAAGTGACACCCGTCGTCGTCCTGGCCCTCCTCCTTCTGCCTGCCACCTCTCAGGCGCAGATCCAGCCATCGGCCGGCGTGGATCGGCGCGATCAGCTCGTGGCATCGGCGCAGAAGGGGGCGCCGTTCCAGGAGGGGCGCGCCTCCTACCAGGTCGTGGTCGGCCTCCGCGCGGCCAGCCGGGGAGGGGCGACTGGCGCGGCCCGCCTCTCCGATCTCGGGGTGCCCGCCGGCGACCTCGTGGAGGAGAAGGGGCCGTTCATCGTGTACGCCCGTCCCCCCGTCGCCCGGACCGCATCCGGGCGCCTGAAGGACGCGAGCGCGGTGGCGAGCGAGGCCCGGTCGCCGAGCTATCCGGTGGTGGTGAACGTCCAGACGGGCGAACTGGGGATCCTGCCCGGCGTGATCGTCGTGAAGCTCACCGATGCAGCCGATGCAGCGGTGCTGGCCTCGGCGAACGGGCTCACGGTGGACTACGTCGCGGCGCAGATCGGCTACGCCTTCCTCCACGTGCCCGACGGCCAGGACGTGGTCGCGGCCGCTGCCGCCCTCGCCCGCGACCCGCGCGTGACGACGGCCTATCCCGAGGTGCGGGAGCATTTCCCGCAGCGCCGCTGAGATGGAGAGCGCGGACCTTCAATCGGAGATGCTCCTCCGTATCTGGGAACTGACCCGGCTTCACACCCACGGTTCCTTCCAGGACGCCGCGCTGGAGGTCGTGAAGGAATACCTGCCGTTCGACGGCGCCCTCTGGGGATACGCGACCATCGGCGGCACCGTCCTGAAGACCCACGCCGTCCACCTGTCGGGGGTGCCGAAGGAAGCGATGGTGGAGTACGACCGGGTGAAGGCGTTCGACCCCGTTGCCAGGCAGGCCATCCAGGAACCTCGACGCTGCATCGCCTTCGACGCCCGGAGGCCGCCGGACGGGGCCGACCCCCGGTGGCTCGCCTTCAACCGGCGATGGGACGTGCACGCCATCGTCACCGTGATGCTCGTCCAGGAGTTCGCGAACCTGGCCATGTTCTCCTCCTTCTACCGGAGCGAGCGCTCCGGGCGGTTCAACGAGAAGGAGCGTCGCCTCCACCAGGGGCTGGCGCCGCACCTCGCGGCCGCGTACCGGATGGCCCGGCTTCGCGGCATCGAGCAGGACTCCAGCCAGGCGGAGGTCGGGGCCATCGCCGCGATCGCCGACCGCCATGCGAGGCTCCACCTCGCCGAGGACGGGTTCGAGCGGATCCTCCGGTCCGAATGGCCGGACTGGCGCGGGCCGTCGCTCCCCTCGGATCTCGCCGGTCTGGCCCGGATGGGCGGGGTCCACCGGAGCGCCGCCCTGATCGTGTCGGCCGCGACGCCGGTGGATGGCTTCACGACCCTCTGGGCCCGGCCCACCCTGGCCCGGGACCTGCTCAGCACGCGAGAGGCCCAGGTCGCCGTGGCGTGGGGAAGCGGACGGAGCGTCCAGGAGATCTCCCAGACGCTCGGGCTGTCCCCCAGCACCATTCGCAACCGGGTGCAGGATGTGTACGCCAAGCTGAACGCGAGCAGCCGCGTCGAGGTCCTGGCGTTGCTCGGGGGTACCAGGAGAGAACCATGAGAAACCCGGCACGCCCCGGGATCTCGCGCCGCGAGTTCGTCCGGGGGGCCGTGCTCGCGACCGCGGCGATGGCTGCGCCCGCCGTCCTCTCCGGCTGCGGTTCCACGAGCGTCGCTCCCACGCTGGAGGAGAAGATCGCCCAGATGCTCGTCGTGGGCTTCCGGGGCACCTCGCTCGACGGGAGCGAGCCCATCGCCCGGGACCTGCGGGACCTGGGCATCGGCGGGGTGGTGCTCTTCGACCGGGACGTCCTGCTCAAGACGTCGGGACGGAACGTCACCTCCCCGGCGCAGCTCTCCGCGCTCACGGACGCCATCCGGCGCCTCTCCCGCACGCCGCCGTTCATCTCGGTGGACCAGGAGGGGGGCAACGTCGCCCGACTGAAGCCGGCCTGCGGATTCCCGGCCACCGTCACCGCGAAGAGCCTCGGCGACCTGAACGATCTCGCCGTGACCCGCATGCACGCGACCTCCATCGCGGCCACGCTCTACGAGAACGGGCTCGACGTGAACTTCGCGCCGGTGGTGGACCTGAACGTGAACCCGGACAGCCCGGCCATCGGGCGCTGGGGGCGCAGCTTCTCGGCCGACCCGGAGGTGGTCGTGAAGCACGCCGGCGAGTTCGTCACCGCGCACGACCGGCTCGGGCTCCTCACCGCGCTCAAGCACTTCCCGGGCCACGGCAGCGCGCGGGAGGACTCGCACGAGGGGTTCGTGGACGTGACCGACACCTGGTCCGAGCTGGAGCTCGTGCCGTTCCAGGCCCTCATCGACTCCGGCCAGGCCCGGCTCGTGATGACCGCCCACATCTTCAACGCCCACCTCGACCCCGTCGATCCGGCCACCCTGTCCCGGGCCACCCTCACCGGGCTCCTCCGGGAGCGGATGGGCTTCACCGGGGTCGTGGTCTCCGACGACATGCAGATGGGGGCCATCACCACCCGCTACGGCTACGACCTGGCGGTACGGAAGGGGATCGAGGCGGGGCTCGACGTGATCCTGGTCGCGAACAACATGGTCTACGACCCCGACGTGGCCCCGCACACCATCCAGCTGGTGGCCGGATGGGTGCGGAGCGGCGTCATCCCGGAGGCGCGGATCGACGCCTCGTGGGAGCGGATCCGGAAGGCGAAGGCCGGGATCAACGCTCCGCGATGACCTGCGAGAAGGGGTATCCCTTCATCGTTCCCACCGTCCCGTAGCCGGCCACGGTGGTCCCCGTCATGCAGGAGGTCATCATCATTCCGCCGGCCGTGCAGTCGGCGTAGGCCATCTTGTCGAGCTGCGCCTGGGCCACCGCGGCGGTGGGATCGGCGGTGTTCACGAAGATCATCGCGTAGGCGTTCCCCACCCCTCCGACCTTCGGGTTCGGCGCTCCGGCCGCGAATCCGTAGTAGGTGGAGCCGCCGGGGGCGAAGCCCGAGGGGTCGAAGGTGTTCACGGTCGTGAGGAAGAAGGTGGTGACGAGCAGGCCGTCCACGCCGCCGAGCGTGGCCGGTGCGGAGGAGAGCTGGTTGGCGAGGGTCACGGTGGTCATGGGCGGCCCGAAGACGCCGCCGTTCTTGGTCATCGACTCGGTCAGCGAGCCCTGGAGGTTCGAGACCACCTTGGCCGTCGTGTCGAAGGTGAACGTTCCGGTGAAGATCGAGTCGTTCGGCTGGGTCATCGGCTCGCGGAAGGTCTGCACGACGGAGTAGAGCCGGAGCGCGCCGGACGTGGCGGGCGCGGAGCTCCCCGCGGCGTTGTTCGCGACCACGCTGTAGGCGTATGCGGTGCGGGTCGTCAGTCCGGTGAGGGTGATCGGGGACGCGGATCCACTCGCCGTGAGACCACCGGGGCTGGCCGTCACCGTGTAGCCGGTGATGGCGCTGCTTCCGGCGGAGGTCGGGGCCGTGAAGCTCACCACCGCCGTCCTGTCCGCCGAGCCCGCGGCCACGCCGACCGCGGTCGGTGAGCCGGGCGCTGTGCCGTCCGTGCCGCCGCAGGCGCTCAGGAGGAGGACGAAGCTCGTCGCCAGCAGGTTTGCAGCCGTTCTCATCGTGATCCCTTTCATGTCCGAGGAGCTGGAAGTCGCAGGAGGGTAATCGACGCGAACGCCCCTTCGCGCGCGGCAAGGTGTCGCTGCGACGTCTTGCCGCACCCCGGCAGGTGGCCCCCTCCCTGTAGAGTCCGCGCCGGACGCGGCCAGACAGCGTGACGAGAACTCTCCCAACATGCGCCGCCGCGCTGCTGCTCCTCGCGCCGCTCCTCGTCCTCGCCGAGGAGGAGCCGAAGAACGTGGTCGTCCTGGACGAGGTGGTGATCCAGAACCCCAGGGTCGATTCCATCGACACCACCGTGGGGGCCTCCGGCCCCACCAAGGCCGACCTGGCAGCCCGCCAGGCCACCACCGGCGACGCCACGCAGCTGCTCCAGGGCGTCCCGGGCGTGACCATCGGCGGGGCGGGCGGCATCTCCAGCCTCCCCGCGATCCACGGAATGTCGGACGACCGGCTCCGCGTCCAGGTGGACGGCACCGACCTCGTGGCGGCCTGCCCCAACCACATGAACTCCCCGCTCTCCTACGCCGACCCGAGCCGCGTGGAGAGCGTGACGGTCTACTCCGGGATCACGCCGGTCAGCGTGGGCGGGGACAGCATCGGCGGCTCGATCCAGGTGAAGTCGAGGGCGCCCGACTTCGCGACCTCCACCGACCCGCTCCTCTTCCGCGCCCTGGTCGGGTCGTACTACCGGAGCAACGGGACCGGGCTCGGCTACAACCTGGGGGCGACGCTCGCCGGGGAATGGGTGAGCCTCACCATCGGCCAGTCCGACTCCCGCTCGGAGAACCTCAAGGCGGGCGGGAACTTCAAGGCGGCGACGCCCGGTTCGGAAGGGGGCGACCCCATCCCGGCCAACGTGGTCGGCTCCTCGGCCTACTACGGCACCATCCGGCGCACGCTCGGCCTCGCGCTGCGCGTGCCCGGGCACGTGCTCCAGGTGGAGGCGGGGCAGCAGACCGTTGGATTCGAGGGGTTCCCGAACCAGCGCATGGACATGACCGGCAACGACA
>SESG01014566.1_pt1 | contig 29150 bp, 31 predicted proteins | sample 3171421 | NCBI WGS metagenome assembly SESG01 (sample SAMN10866946, study PRJNA518727) | freshwater metagenome | biome: subpolar coniferous forest; feature: holomictic lake; material: water; isolation source: holomictic Lake 227, 6 m and 8 m depth | place: Canada: near Kenora, Ontario | collected...
ATGAAGCACTTAAGGCGCTAGAGGCAATTGCACAGACGGGCCGTGAAGTAATGTTTGTCGGTACCAAAAAACAGGCTAAACACATTATTGCAGAAGAAGCTGAACGTGCAGGAATGCCGTATGTCTGTGAACGGTGGCTTGGAGGTATGCTTACCAATTTTCAGACCATTCGCCAGAGCATAAGACGAATGAACTCAATTGATCGCATGGCAACTGATGGCACCTTCGATATGATTACCAAGAAGGAACGCCTTATGCTCGCCCGTGAAAAAGAAAAGCTGATGAGGATTTTAGGTGGTATTGCCACAATGACAAGACTTCCGGCAGCACTCTTTATCGTTGATATCAAAAAAGAACATATTGCTATCAAAGAAGCCCGTTCGCTTGGAATTCCGATTATTGCAATGGTTGATACTAACTGCGACCCTGAACTGGTTGATTTTGTTATTCCGGCAAACGATGATGCCATCCGTTCTATCAAGCTTATGGTTACAGCCGTAGCTGATACTGTTATTAATGCACGCGCTCTGAAAGTCGAACAGGAAGTACTTGCCGATCTTGATGAAGTAGAAGAGGATGGCGAAAAAGAAGAAATCAGCGAATAATCAACGTTTATAATCAATAAGATTGAAATTTCAATGAGCCAGATTTCAGCAAAAGATGTTAAAAATCTCCGCGATATAACAGGTGTAGGAATGATGGACTGCAAAAAAGCCCTTGATGAAACAGGCGGCGATGTGCAGAAAGCTATTGAGTACCTTCGTAAGAAAGGAGCAGCCCTTGCAGCTAAGCGGGCAGACAAAGAGGCCAGAGAAGGGATGATATTAATTAAAATAACTCCGGACCATCAAGCCGGTGTTATTCTTGAACTCAACTGCGAAACTGATTTTGTTGCCCGAGGCGCTGTTTTCACAGGTTTTGCAAACGAGCTTTGTGACCTTGCTCTTGCAAACCGCACGAATACTCCGGAAGCACTTCTCAACCTTACACTTGGTGAAGCTTATGGTGGCGAATCTGTTGATGATGCCATTAAGTCTATGACAGGAAAACTGGGTGAAAAGATTAATCTCAAGCGCCTTGCTTTTTACAGTGCTCCTGACGGGCTCGTGGAGGCATATACTCATCCGGGTTCTCAGCTCGGGACCATTATTTACGTAGCTACAGACAAGCCTGAAATCGTCAGGGAGCTGGCAAAAGATCTGGCAATGCAGGTAGCTGCCGCAGAACCGATTGTTGCAGTTCGCGCGGATGTTCCTGCCGATTATATTGCTAAGGAGGCTGAAATCTATAAACAGCAGGCATTAGGGCAGGGAAAGAAAGAAGAGTTCGTAGACAAGATAGTGCAGGGTCGGTTGGAAAAGTATTACCAGGAGGTAGTGCTTTCCGAGCAGTCTTTTATTAAAGACAACAACACGAAAGTATCTGATGTTCTCGACGAATTCCGAAAAAAGCATCAGGCTAAGGTCGATGTGATAGGGTTTGTACGCTATAAGTTAGGAGAGTAAAAAAAAAGCCTCGTTTGTTCGAGGCTTTTTTTTTAAATAGAATTAGGTGAGTATGGTTTTAATAATCCTTCATTTCGGAGAATAAGGATATGCTGCAGTATAAGCGCATCTTGTTGAAATTGAGCGGAGAAGCCCTCGCAGGACACGATGGATACGGTATTAATATTGATATGCTGGAGCGCTATGCCGAAGAAATAAAAGAAGCACGTGAACTTGGTGCTGAAATTGCCCTTGTTATTGGAGGAGGCAACATCTTTCGCGGCGTGTCAGAAGCAGCAGCTAAAATGGATCGGGTCCAGGCAGATTATATGGGTATGCTTGCAACAGTCATTAATGCCATAGCCTTTCAGGACGTATTAGAACGTAAAGGCGTATATACCCGCTTACAGACAGCCATAAAGATGGAGCAGATGGCTGAACCCTTCATCAGACGAAGAGCCATACGCCACCTTGAAAAGGGTAGGGTTGTTATTTTCGGTGCCGGCACAGGAAATCCCTATTTTACTACCGATACGGCAGCCGCATTGAGAGCTATAGAAATAGAAGCCGATGTGATTGTTAAGGGAACAAGAGTGGATGGGGTTTACGATTCTGACCCTGAAAAAAATCCTGAGGCACTGTTTTATTCCAAAATATCCTATCTCGATGTTATTCGAAAAAATTTGAGAGTAATGGATATGACCGCCATTACTCTCTGTAGAGAAAACGCTCTGCCGATAGTCGTGATGAATATGAACGAAAAAGGAAACTTCACAAAACTTTTGCGCGGCCATAAAGTAGGATCACTTGTACACAGTGATATACTCTAATCGAAATGTTCATACATCTCACTCACCTGAAAAAGTCGAGTGAGCACGTTTTGAATGTCATGCCACTCGAAACCCCTGTTACGCAGAAATACCTCTAATTTATTTTTCCTGCTAGCCTCCGTATTTCCGCGAACCGATCCAATCTTTTTTTCAGCTGCACGATAGCAAAGTTCCTCACTGTCATATTCCTGAAGAAGAGTTCCTATAATTGAATCAGCGACTCCTTTATTTCTAAGCTCCGCTCGCATTCTAACTTTTCCTGAGGGCTTACGTCTTGAGCGACTTCTGATCAGTTCATTACCGAACACAATATCGTCCATTACTCCCTGACCTTTCAATTTCTCCAGCACCTGATCAACACTTTCACGGGGGTAACCTTTTTTCAAAAGCTTTTTTTCAAGCTCCATGCAGCTGTGATTGCGCAATCCAAGTAATTTCAAGGCAAACCCCATAACACTCATCGAAAGATTGCCTTCCATATCCACAATTTTAAAGTGAAAATAAATTGCAGCTATACCATTGACTTCATAAAAAGATCACATGTTCAGGAAAGGTTCAAGCCACGATGGGAACCTTGTGTCAGTTAAAATAATAGCGGAGGCCGACAGCTCCATTCCAATTAAGATTGATATTTGGTTTTAGATCTAGCACAGGAACTACTTCTGCAAATATATCCACAGGAACTTCAGATACCAGATACGTGATCCCGAGAGGTGCTCGTATACCAAGGTTAGATTCGTTATTCCTGTTTTTAACCCGCACACCTATACCATAGTACCATGGAAGTTTGCCTTTCGCTTCTGAAGAATTGGTGTTTAAAGAAGCGCCGTGTATAAGGTAGTCAGCATGAAATTGAAAAGGATTATTATTTGCAAGCGATAGAGCAAAAGCCGCATCAAGAGCAGTTGTTCGATCAAGCCAATATTTCACACTAACCCCGGTTGGTTCGCCGAAAATGCCTCCAATACCAATACCGTCTCTGGCATAGGTTACGGGAGTTGAGCATGTGATAGATAATAATACAAAAGCAATAGCTGAGATAAGCCTGGCCAGATTATTCCTTTTTATCATAGTGTCTTCCTGTAATTGTGTGATTGCAAAAAAAACTAAACCGGTATCATAAAGCAATCCCAAGCTATCCGATGGAACAGGATATCTAGCTACACGTTCAGAACCGATGTTGAGAGTAAATAATACATGAATAGCAACTTAACAAAGGTATGAAATGTTACTTTATTTTTAAAAGTTCAAGTTAATAGTGAATAATTGCCCCCGATTGTTCTATGGGAAAGCAGGTAAATTGAAGTAAAGGGAGTGATCATGAATAAAAAGCAAAATGTACTTTTTCTCTGTAATGATAACTCAGCTCGAAGCCAGATGGCCGAAGGACTGCTGCGCTCTATGGCAGGCGAGCACTTCGAATCACTCAGCGCAGGGCTTGAGCCTACAGATGCAGTTCATCCTTTTGCTATAAAAGTTATGGACGAAATCGGTATTGATATAAGTGCTCAGATCCCGAAAGCAGTCGACATTTATCTTGGAAAAACTATGATCCATGATCTCATGACATTGTGTGACAAAGCACAGTCGACCTGTCCAAGGGTCTGGCCCGGAACCCCGTTTCAAAAACGTTATTACTGGCCGGTATCTGATCCCGGGGGTGTATCCAGTTCAGTAGAAGAGCGGTTAGAAGTATTTCGTAAGGTGCGCGATGAACTCAAGGTGAACATAGCTTCATGGCTGGCAGAAGTTCAAGAGCATTCTGTCCGGTCCTGAATCATAGATACAATTCCGGGTATCATTGTTTTCCATGGATTATTTGATCCATGGTTGTCCGGTTATTTATGCGAAAGATTAACACCCTCATTATCGCATAATAAATTTCAAAGGGTATATGTTGATTATTTTTATTGCTCTTAAACCGGCAGCAGTTTTCCTCCCAAGCTTTTTCTCTCACTTCAATTTTGCTATATTCAAAGCTTTACTTGCGACAGAGTCAGGTTGATGTCGTGATGTTCTTGTCACTTCTATTACTATCAGTTAAGTGTTAAAACACAGATGCCACGATACACCCCGGAACAACTTGCTAAACGAAATGCCTCCATCTGGACTGATATCCAGATTATTCTAGCTCCTATCCAGTTTTTGCTCTTTGTTGTGGGTGTTACCACAACCGCTCTCTATGCCAATGGACTTTTTGTGACGAGCTTTTACTGGGTCAGTATAGCGATTCTATTTAAAACGCTCTTTTTTGCTCTTCTTTTTATAACAGGCATGTTTTTTGAGAAGGAGATTTTTGATAAGTGGGTATACTCTAAAGAGTTTTTGTGGGAAGATGTCGGCAGTACCGTAGCCGCAGTATTTCATCTTCTCTACTTCTTCATGACCTTCCTCGGCTATTCTGAACATGTGCTTATCTGGGAAGCATTTCTGGCATATTTTACTTATGTGATCAATGCTCTGCAGTACCTTATCAGGATTATTCTCGAAAAACTCAATGAACGTAAACTTAGGATTGAAGGCCAAATCTGAGGGGATTTATTTTTGTTGTAAAGAAACACAAGTCCAATGAAATACAGTTTTAAAAAACTTTGGAATACCACTTTTCTGTTTGTTGGCCCCATATGGTATTTGCTTGTATGGATGATCTGGTCTTCGGGCCAGGTTCAAAATATTGCTGATAAAATGTCTTTTCTAGGGACTGTTATTCCTGGCTTTCTTCTTATTTACAGCGCAGGATTTTTTATTGAGGGTTGGCATGAACGGAAGAAAAAGAAAAATCTTCCCTGAAGGGACTTCATTAACTTGGTTGTCTTTTTTTTCAACAATACACGCCGGGTTACGGTGTGAGCAGTATAGATTTACTATGCAGAACCTCTGGAACGATACTGATTTTCAATGCTCAGTCAGGGAGCAGTGTAGCTCACCCGAAATTCCATCTGAATTGGCAGCACTTGTGTATGCTTCCCGCTTGCTAGGCAGTGAAAGTTCGCTGGTGATGCACGGAGGCGGTAATACATCTGTTAAGTGCGAATTGGCTGATATGGTTGGCAACAGTGCTGAAGTGCTTTTAATCAAAGCAAGCGGTATTGATTTAAGTCGAGTCACTGGACTTGATTATACTCCCCTCAGATTGGGGCCACTGCGCAAGCTTGGCGAACTCTTCAGTCTAAATGACCGGGCCAGCGAAGACGCGCTCCGACGATTTTCAACCAAAGAGTTTAAATACCTTTTGCTTTTGAACATGTTCAGCTTGACCGATCATATGACTGAGCAGCGGTTGACCCCTTCAATAGAAACTCTTCTTCACTCTTTTCTTCCTCACCGGTTTATTCTTCATACACACTCGTTTGCGCTGCTTACTGTCAGTAATCAGCCTGATGGAGAAAAGCTAAGCAAAGAAATACTCGGTGACAGTTTTGGATCAGTTGGTTATATCAAACCTGGGATAGGCCTTGCCCGATCGGCAGCTATTGTGTATGAAGCAAATCCGGAGATAAAAGGGCTGGTTTTACAGAAACATGGTCTTGTTACTTTCGGTGATACTTCCAAAGAAGCATACAGCAGGATGATTGATGCGGTCAGCAAACTCGAAGAACGTATTGCAAAGTCCGGTCAGAAAACCTTCCCATCAGTTAAACTTCCTGAATCAATAGCTTCGGTTGCAGTAACAGCCCCGATCATCAGGGGTGCCTGTGTTGAAGAAAAAGTACCGGGTACCAGGGAATACCATCAGTTTATTCTTGATTTCAGGACCTCTGCTGCAATTCTTGAATATGTTAATAGTCCTGATCTTGTTCGTATGAGTCAAAAGGGGGCTATGACTCCTGACTTTATTATCCGGACAAAAAACAAGCCGCTTGTAGTTGCTCCACCGGATTCATCAGACCTTTCAGGATTTAAGGTATCAGTGCAGGAGGCAGTTCAAAACTACCGGAAGGCATATACAGACTATTTTACCGCCCAGCAACAGGCAACAGGCTTGCAGGTAACCATGCTCGATCCTTTACCGCGTGTGGTTCTTGTCCCAGGTCTGGGGCTGTTCGGACTTGGTAAAACCTCTGATTCTGCTGCGGTCAATGCTGACATCGCTTCATGCACTGCAACAGCAATACTTGATGCTGAACGGGTTGGCACGTTTGAATCTATCAATGACCGCGAGGCCTTTGAGATAGAATACTGGGATATGGAGCAGGCGAAGATGAAAAAGGTTCATCATGATGTGTTTGCCGGTAAAATAGTTATGGTAACCGGAGCTGCAAGTGGCATTGGACTGGCAACAGCCAAGGCATTCCGACAGAAAGGTGCAGAACTGGTTATTCTCGATCTTTCTCTTGACGCTCTCAATCATGCAAGAGAGGAACTTGGTAGCAACGCCCTTGCCATACCCTGCGACGTTACTTCCCGGGAAGCAGTACGTGCTGCATTTGATGCAGCATGTACCCGGTTTGGAGGGTTGGACTTTGTAGTTTCAAATGTTGGTGCCGCCATTCAGGGGCGAATTGGAGAAGTTAGCGACGAATTATTACGCAAAAGCTTTGAACTCAATTTCTTTTCACACCAGTCTATTGCTCAAGAAGCAGTAAGGGTTATGAAGCTGCAGGGTACCGGTGGAGTGCTGCTTTTTAATGTTTCAAAACAGGCAGTCAATCCAGGGCCGGACTTTGGTCCTTACGGGTTACCAAAAGCTGCAACAATGTTTCTTGTGCGTCAATATGCTCTTGATCATGGACGTGACGGTATTCGTTCAAATGGTATTAATGCCGACCGTATCCGAAGCGGTCTTCTTACCGCAGAAATGATAAAAGCACGATCCACAGCCCGTGGTCTGAGTGAAAAGGAGTATATGGCGGGCAACCTGCTTCAGTTAGAGGTAACCGCAGAAGATGTCGCAGAAGCCTTTGTGCATCTGGCACTCGAAACCAGAACTACAGGTTCTATCACAACAGTGGATGGCGGCAATATAGCAGCTGCACTTCGCTGAGTTAATTATTTATCTAAATACACAACAATAACCGAAAAGTGGAGATTCATAATCATGGCGGAATACGATAAGGACAAACAGGCAAAAGAGTATCATCTTGATACCCCGGTTAACAACTACGGATTTTTCCTGAAAGGTGCTCACTCCCTCGACTGGGGAATGAAAAACCGCCTGTCCAGGATATTCAGGCCTGAGACCGGTAAAACCGTTATGCTGGCTATCGACCACGGATATTTCCAGGGCCCGACCACCGGGCTTGAACGTCCCGATGTCAACATAGTGCCTCTTATGCCCTATGCCGATGCCATTATGCTTACCCGTGGCATTTTGCGCACAACTGTTCCTCCGAGCCTTACAAAAGCAGTCGTCATGCGTTGTAGTGGCGGTCCAAGCATTCTCAAGGAACTTTCTGATGAAGAGCTTGCTGTTGATATCGAGGATGCAATCCGCATGAATGTGGCAGCTATAACACTCCAGATATTTGTTGGTGGTGAATATGAGACCCGATCAATTCACAACATGACACGACTTGTAGATATGGGACTTCGCTACGGAATTCCAACCATGGCAGTAACTGCAGTTGGCAAGGACTTGGTTCGGGATGCTAAATATTTCAGGCTTGCGTGCAGAATGGCGGCTGAGCTCGGTGCTCAGATAGTCAAGACCTATTATGTACCTGAAGAATTTGAAACAATCACCGCATCATGTCCTGTACCCATTGTTATGGCCGGCGGAAAAAAAATATCCGAACTCGAAGCGTTGACCATGTCATGGAGTGCAATCCAAGGGGGTGCTTCCGGTGTAGATATGGGTCGCAATATTTTTCAGAGTGATTATCCTCTTGCAATGATGAAAGCTGTTAACAAGGTTGTCCATGAGAAGATGAATCCACATGAAGCTTTTGAATATTTCAACGCCATAAAAGCCGAAGGCTAAACGCATTACGACATATTGCGACTACAGGCTTTATTCTCTGTGGTTTAACAAGGAGACCATTTTGCACCATTCTGATCGCCGGAACAGGGTAATGACATATTTTTATGAATACTGAGGATATTAAAGGATTTTTTGCCTCAAAGGATCAGCTCGATATGGCTGACTACCTGACGCTTGATTACTACCTGGAATGCGTCGGGGATATAGAGACTGCTCTTGCTCATTTTTGTTCCGAGCAATCAACTGCACAGTGGAAGCGCGTTGATCATGAAGAAGATTTTCGCCCGAAATATGCGGCAAAAGTTATTAGTCTTAGGGTAGAGGGGGAGCTTAAGGAGCTCAGTTATCCTGTCAAGCATTCCGAATCCGGCCCAATTCATGCTTGCCGGATTACCGTTGCTCATCCTCATCGCAATTTTGGTCCAAAATTGCCGAATCTGCTTTCTGCGGTATGTGGGGAAGGTGTTTTTTTTACTCCCGGTGTACCTATTGTCAAGCTGCTTGATATCGGGTTTCCGGAATCTTACCTTCTGGCCTTTGATGGACCTAAATTTGGCATAGATGGTATCCGCGATCTCCTTAAGGCTTATAACAGACCAATATTTTTCGGCGTAGTTAAGCCGAACATAGGCCTCAGCCCTGATCATTTTGCAGAAATTGCTTACCAGAGCTGGCTCGGTGGTCTTGATATTGCCAAAGATGACGAAATGCTTGCTGATGTTGATTGGTCAACGCTTGTAGAACGTACACATGCTCTTGGCAAGGCAAGATTGAGGGCAGAGGAAGTTACAGGTGAACCTAAAGTTTACCTTGCAAACATCACTGATGAAGTTGATCGGTTGATAGAACAGCATGATATAGCTGTCAGAAACGGAGCTAATGCGCTACTTATTAATGCATTACCGGTTGGGCTCAGTGCTGTTAGAATGCTCGCCCGACATACAAAAGTGCCTCTAATTGGACACTTTCCCTTTATTGCTGCATTCAGCAGAATGGAAAAATACGGTGTTCATTCAAGAGTTATGACAAAACTTCAGCGTCTTGCCGGCCTTGACTCTATCATCATGCCAGGATTTGGAGGCAGAATGATGACACCCGAAGAGGAGGTAAAGGACAATATACAGGAATGCCTTCAGGAATTCGGACATATCAGGCGTTCGCTTCCAGTACCAGGAGGCAGTGATTCTGCTCTTACACTTGAAACAGTATACAATCAGGTTGGTAGTGTTGATTTTGGTTTTGTTCCCGGTCGCGGCATTTTTGGTCATCCCATGGGTCCAAAAGCCGGCGCAGCAAGTATCCGTCAGGCATGGGAAGCTATCGAACAAGGTGCCTCTCTTAAAACCTTTGCGAATGGGCGGCCAGAACTTCAGGCAATGCTGGACGGGGCAAATAAAAAAAAGTAATTACCACTCAAGGTGAAATAATACAGCGCATGGGTTTACTGGATGCTAAGGTTGCAATTATTACTGGTTCAACAAAAGGAATCGGTAAAGCCATAGCCCATGAGTTCGTAAGGCAAGGTGCAAAGGTCGTGATTACTTCTTCCTCGAAAGCCAATGTTCAGTCAGCATTGCTCGAATTTCCTCCTGGTACCGTTTATGGCTGTGTCTGTAACGTCGTGTCGACTTTGGATATGGAGCGTCTTATTGTAGATGCTGTTGAGAGGTTTGGCATAATAGACTGTTTTATCAATAATGCAGGAATTTCAGATCCATTCAAGAGTATAACTGATAGTGATCCTCTTGAATGGGGCAAGGTCATTGATACCAACCTTAAAGGTACGTATAACGGAAGTCGGGCCGCAATCTCCTATTTTCTCAAAGCAAACAGAAAAGGAAAGCTTATTAACATGGCGGGTTCCGGTACGGACAGGAAATCTAATACTCCATGGATAAGTGCATACGGTTCAACAAAAGCAGCTATCGCAAGATTTACCTATGCAATTGCTGAAGAGTATCGGCACACAGATATTTCGGTCATGCTGTTGCATCCTGGTCTAGTGCGGACCGCAATGGTCACTTCCGATAATCCCACAGCCGAACTTTCCCGACAGTTGGCTACATTCAGCACCATTCTTGATATTTTCGCACAACCGCCTTCTGTTGCTGCTCAACTGGCGGTAAAAATGGCTTCAAGCTGGAGCGATTCGAAAACAGGGATCTACCTCTCTGCATTGAATGGAACAAGAAAAAAAATATTGCTCCTCACGTATCCCTTCCGTAAAATACGTAACAGAATAGACCGTCAAACCTATTAATCCGAGGACTGTCATGCTGAAGGCAGGTGCAAAAGCCTTACTTTATTTTTTTATTGCTGTTTCTATTCAGGGTTGTTACAGTTTTAGTGGCGCATCGCTGCCTCCACATATAAAAACTATTGCAATACCTGTTTTTGAAGATCATTCTGGTGCGGGTATCGCGCAATTCCGCTCTGAACTTACCCGAAGCCTTGTAGATAAAATAGAATCGCAAAGCCCCCTTCGATTTACTCCTTCAATCCTTGTTGCAGATGCATTGCTGGAGGGGACTCTTATCTCTTTTTCTGATGCGCCGAGTCAGCTTTCCAGTAAAACTGAACGGGCAATTACGAATCGGATCACTCTTGTAGTACAGGTTACATTCAAAGATCGGATACGTAAAAAATCGCTTTTTACACAATCCTTTGTTGGATTTGCGGATTATTATGCAGGCAATTATGTCGCCCAGCAAGAGGCAATTCGCTACTCCATGGCACTTATTATTGATGATATTTTTAATAAAATAGTTTCAGGATGGTAATAAAAATGCATTATAGTCTGAATTAATGAGTGTATTGAGTCGCTCTGTTTTTCTTGTTAACACGCAAGACCTGCTCTCTGCAGGTAAGGTTAAAGGAGGTTGCTATGGGATCGCAAAAGGATGTCGAGTACCGTTTTGAACTTGCTCGAGGCTTTCTTAACGAAGCGGAACTCGATTATTCTCTCAAACGTTGGCGCGCATGTGTATCCGGCTCAATTCTTGTCATTGAAAATACAGGACTTTCCGTCTTGATGCTGTTTGGAGTATCTCCTCTTACGCATAAACCAGGCAGGCATTTATCACAATTGATTTCCGAAGGAACCGTCACAAAAGAGATTGCGGATCTTATTCAGGAAATACTTCCCGAACTTGAGCGCTATGATTCATCCGAAAAAATGCTGGCCAAATATGGGGATGAATCTTCATACAAACTTCCTTGGGAACTCTTCAATGAAGATGAGGGACGAACAGCTATCGAGTCTGCGAGAAAGTGTATGCGGGTAAGTTCTGAAATTGCCGCATTGGTATAAAAAATGCAGTATCTGTCTGAACATTTTGACGTGTTATTCTGTGGGAATACCATAATCCTGTTAGGTATATTGACAGATATTTCAATTACTTTCGTTATACATGAAAGGAAGCCTGAATCAATAAAACAAGAGTTATGAAAGGAATTATTCTGGCAGGCGGATCTGGCACCAGACTCTATCCTGTTACGAGGGGGATATCCAAACAACTCCTGCCCGTATACGATAAACCTATGATTTATTATCCCCTTACAACACTGATGCTCTCGGGTATAAGGGATATTCTGATTATTACCACACCCGAAGATCAACCAATGTTCATGAAGCTTCTTGGCGATGGAAGCGATTGGGGCATTTCTCTTTCTTACGTAGTTCAGCCTTCACCCGACGGACTTGCCCAGGCCTTTATTCTAGGGCAATCATTTATCGGCAGTGACGATGTTACTCTTATTCTGGGGGACAATATTTTTTTTGGATATGCGTTCAGTCCCATGCTCGAACTGGCAGTTCAAACGGTACAACAAGAGCGCAAAGCCAATATATTCGGCTACTATGTCAGTGATCCTGAACGCTATGGAGTGGCAGAATTTGATGATGATGGCAATGTGCTTTCAATTGCCGAAAAGCCGAAACAGCCTAAATCAAATTATGCTGTTGTCGGCCTCTATTTTTATCCTAACAATGTTGTCGAAATTGCACAACAAATAAAGCCTTCTCCACGTGGAGAGCTTGAGATTACGGCTGTTAATGAAGAGTATCTGAAGCGAGGGGAGTTGAAGTGCTCTATTCTGGGGCGTGGTTTTGCCTGGCTTGACACCGGAACCCATGAGTCATTTCAGGAAGCAGGAAACTTTATTCAAACCGTGGAAAAAAGGCAGGGCCTCAAAATATCCTGTCCCGAAGAAATTGCTTGGCGGAAAGGCTGGATTACTGATAATGAACTTTTAAGTTTATCTGAGCCACTTATGAAAAGCCAGTACGGACAGTATCTTGTTCGACTTCTTGATCAGCGGGAAGTACCGGGAATCTAAGCTGAATGGTGTTTTTCTTTCTAATATCCATAGTGTCAATTTTTTATGCGGGTAATTACTTCCTCCATACCTGATGTCCTGATTTTTGAGCCTGAGGTTTTGGGAGATGATCGGGGTTATTTTTTTGAGTCCTTTCGTCAGGATATATTTGAGCAGCATGTCGGCAGGGTAACGTTCGTGCAGGATAACGAGTCCAAATCTGGTTATGGAGTCCTGCGTGGCCTTCATTTTCAAAAGCCTCCCTTTACACAGTCAAAACTTGTTCGGGTGGTTTATGGTAGTGTTCTTGATGTTGCAGTTGATATACGTTTAGGTTCACCATGGTACGGTCGACATGTGGCGTGTGTTCTTGATGCCGAGAGGAAAAATATGTTATGGGTACCTAAAGGATTTGCTCACGGCTTTCTTGTTCTCACACCAGAGGCAGTTTTTTCCTATAAGTGCGATAATTACTATATGCCTTCTCACGATACCGGATTGCTATGGAATGATAAAGCGCTTGCTATAGAATGGCAGCTTCCTGAAAATTCTATCAAGGTTTCTGTGAAAGATGCAAACCAACCCCCGTTCAGCGATGTCGAGAGCTTCCGGTATGACGATTTCAGGCAGGAAAAACTTTACCCTCGAACGGCTTAATATTATACCTATATATTGCGGTTACAGCGCTTTGATATGTGTCACATCATAGTTGTTTACTCATGAATATTCTTGTTACCGGTAGCAGGGGTCAACTGGGATCTGAGCTGAAGGAGTTGTCGACAACTCAAAAAAAGCAGCAGTTTTTTTTCTATGATCTTCCAGAGCTTGATATAACCAGCCATGATCTTGTTGATCATCTCTGTCATGAACATTGCATCGATGTTATTGTTAACTGTGCAGCATATACAGCTGTTGATAAAGCGGAAACAGATACTGATGCTGCGTTCCGGGTTAACAGAGATGGTTCCTCCGTGCTTGCTGCATGCGCTAAAGCACGCAACATTCTTCTGGTGCATATTTCCACTGACTATGTGTTTAATGGAGATTCATGTGTTCCTTATAGAGAAATTGATAAGGTCAGTCCCCGTAGTGTTTACGGCATATCGAAATGGGAGGGAGAAGAGCAAATACGTCAGATTGCACCTTCCTATCTTATTATCAGGACGTCATGGCTTTATTCTGCCTACGGCAGTAACTTTGTAAAAACCATGCTGCGTCTCGGTGCAGAACGCGACACGTTGAATGTTGTCGTTGATCAGGTTGGCACTCCAACGTATGCGGCCGATTTAGCAGAGGCAATTATCATGATACTTGAACGCTGCAACCCTGCTGCCTCCTATCAGAAAACCTACCATTATTCCAATGAAGGGGTCGCCTCGTGGTATGATTTTGCCTTAGCCATTATGGATATTTCTGAATTATCTTGCAGGGTGTTACCTGTTGAAAGCGCCCACTATCCCCAGATTGCGCCAAGACCCCACTATAGCGTTCTTAATAAATCGAGCTTCAAGGAGGATTGGGGGGTGGAAATTCCACACTGGAGGGCATCACTTGCATTGTTACTGGCAAAGATCAAAAGTACCGGCAAATTGTAATATTTCTCCGGATTTGATTGAAAAACAGAGAGACGACAAACATTAAACAATCAATACTGTCAATGCATATTCTGATCACCGGAGGAGCCGGTTTTATAGGGTCTCATGTCGTTAGACATTTTTTAAAGCACTATCCATCCTACACCATCACAAATCTCGACAAACTAACGTATGCGGGTAACCTGGCTAATCTCAAGGATGTTGACAGTGAGCTGAATTACAGATTTATAAAAGGTGATATAACCGATGGGAATTTTCTTCAGAACCTGTTTCAAGAGAACAGTTTTGATGGAGTAATTCACTTGGCTGCCGAGTCACACGTTGACAGATCAATTACAAATCCTACCGAGTTCGTTGTAACCAATGTTCTCGGCACGGTTAATCTTCTTAATGCTGCGAGGGCCTGCTGGCAGTCAAATTACGAAGGAAAAAGGTTTTATCACATTTCAACCGATGAAGTATATGGATCGCTTGGCCGGGAAGGAATGTTTACTGAACAAACACCTTACGATCCCCACAGCCCATATTCAGCTTCAAAGGCCTCCTCAGATCATTTCGTCAGGGCTTACCACGACACCTTTACACTCCCGGTAGTAATCAGTAACTGCTCTAACAATTACGGCTCTTTCCAGTTTCCTGAAAAGCTTATTCCTCTTTTTATAAATAATATTGTACAAAACAAGCCCCTGCCGGTATATGGAAAAGGAGAGAACATTCGCGACTGGCTTTGGGTTGTCGATCACGCCCAAGCCATTGATGTAATTTTTCATAAAGGTCAAAATGGTTCGACCTATAATATTGGTGGTCATAATGAATGGAGTAATATTAATCTGATCCTTCTGCTTTGTCGTATTATGGATGCAAAACTAGGACGCGGTGCAGGCGAGTCAGAAAAACTGATTACCTATGTTACTGACCGAGCTGGTCACGATCTTCGTTATGCAATTGATTCGTCGAAACTGAAGAGGGAGCTTGGCTGGGAGCCTTCAATTACGTTTGAAAAAGGGCTTGAACTGACTGTTGACTGGTATCTGGCAAACAGGGAGTGGCTTGATAATGTCACCTCCGGCGGATATCAGCATTATTATGAAAAGATGTATTGCGGACGGTAGAGTTACTCATCTATTGTGATTTAAAAGATTTAAGAAAGGACTTTTTTATGAGAATTCTGGTTATCGGAGGTGCTGGTTATATCGGAAGCCATGTAGCTAGAGCTTTTTTAGATCGTGGATATGATGTTACCGTATTTGACAACCTGCAGACTGGCTTAAGGGAGAATCTCTTTATTGAAGCTGAGTTTGTGCATGGCGACATCATGCGTCCTGAACAGCTGAGAGAGGCAATGGCAGGTGGCTTTGATGGATGCATTCATCTCGCAGCTCTCAAAGCCGCTGGACTGTCGATGCTGAACCCTGAAATCTATGCTGAGGCAAACATTGCAGGAACCATTAACATCCTTAATCAGGCATCTGCAGCAGCAATATCAAGGGTTATCTTTTCTTCTTCAGCTGCAGTTTACGGTACCCCTCAATACCTTCCGATAGATGAAGAACACCCGAAAGAACCGGAAAACTTTTATGGGTTTACCAAGCTGGAAATAGAGCGCTTGCTGGGCTGGTATGACCAGCTGAAAGAAATGAGATACGCGGCCATTCGCTATTTCAACGCAGCTGGCTATGATGTCAGCGGTCGGATCAAGGGGCTGGAGTTGCATCCGGAAAACTTACTGCCGATTGTAATGGAAACAGCAGCAGGCATGAGGCCTAAACTCTCAATATTTGGTGATGATTATCCTACAAAGGATGGAAGCTGTATACGCGACTATGTTCATGTAAGCGATCTTGCAGAAGCGCATGTCAGTGCTTTTGAATACATTGTAGAGCACGATAAAAGCATTACAGTCAATCTTGGAAGCCAGACTGGAGTAAGTGTGTTTGAAATGGTCGAACGGGCTCGGGTACTTACAGGCAGATCGGTTTCAGCTGATGTTACAGGCAGGCGCCGAGGAGATCCTTCTGAACTTGTGGCTTCATCATCGAAAGCGCGTGAGCTTCTTGGATGGTCTCCAAAGTACAGCGATATTGATACACTTATCACTTCAACGTGGAAGATGTACGAGAAATTTACCAATCATTAAAAAACCTTTTTCGTTCATGATAATTCCTGTCATTCTCAGCGGTGGATCAGGGACCAGATTATGGCCTCTTTCCCGTGCGTTGTATCCAAAGCAGCTCCTTTCCCTTATTGGCGAAAAAACCATGCTGCAGGATACGGTCCTTCGTCTGATATCAACCGATGACACTGGGCCTGTCTATTGTGTCTGCAATGAGAGTCACCGCTTTCTGGTTGCTGAACAGCTTCACGAAATAGACACAGATATCGGAGAGATTATTCTTGAACCATCAGGTCGCAATACTGCTCCGGCAGCAGCTATTGCAGCAATGCTCATAGCCGAAAAGCATCCGGGTGCAACCATGCTCATACTGCCCGCCGATCATGTTATTCTTGATCCAGTGGCGTTTGGTGCCGCAGTTGCAGCCGGCAAGTCTGCTGCCGAACAGGGGAAACTGGTAACTTTTGGAATTGTGCCTGCCTCTCCTGAAACAGGCTACGGCTATATCAGGGCTTCTGTAAATAGTGAAGGGAACAAGAAGGTATATCCGGTTCTTGAATTTGTAGAAAAGCCCGATAAAATAACTGCGGAAATCTATCTGGCCTCGGGTGACTATTTCTGGAATAGCGGCATATTTCTCTTTACAGCTGAAACCTATCTTAGAGAACTGGAAGCAAATGCTCCTGCGATCGTTATTGCATGCAGGAAGGCATTGCAGAATGCGCATAAAGATCTTGATTTTTTGAGGTTGGATATACAGGAATTCAGTTCCTCTCCTTCTGACTCCATTGACTATGCTGTCATGGAAAAAACCACAAAAGCTGCGCTTGTACCCCTCAATGCCGGATGGAATGATGTCGGGGCATGGTCTGCACTGTGGGATGTTCATGCTCGTGATGATTCTGGCAATGTGAAAAAGGGCGATGTGATGGTGCAGGATGTCAGGAATTGTTATATCCACGCAACGAGCCGCCTTGTTACTGCTGTCGGGCTTGACAGTCTTATTGTTGTTGAAACGGCAGATGCTGTGCTGGTTGCCACAAGAGAGTCTGTGCAGGACGTCAAAATGCTTGTAGAAGAGCTGAAAAGGAAAGAAAGGGATGAAGCCGAGATACATCGTCGGGTCTATAGACCATGGGGTTCGTATGAAACTGTTGATTTTTCAGATCGATTTAAAGTCAAGCGCATTACCGTAAAACCGGGAGCGGCGTTATCGTTACAAAAGCACCATCATCGGGCTGAACACTGGATAGTTGTAAAGGGGACAGCTCAGGTTACCGTAGATGACAGGGAAATTACCCTGTATGAAGATCAGTCTACCTATATTCCTGTCGGCTCTCTGCATCGTCTTGAAAATAGAGGACTAAGTCCGCTTGAACTGATAGAGGTTCAGTCGGGTAGTTATCTTGGAGAGGACGATATTGTTCGATACGACGATCGATATGGACGAAAGTAAAGCTGAAGGACTCCATCAAGGGCCTTCAATGCACAAGAGTTATAATGATTTGCATGTGTTCGATCGATTTGCTTTGATGGCCTGATTAAGTATATTATATTTGATGAGTATTGTTTAGTTGGCGATAAACCTAAATCTCAGTGTAATATGGCTGAAGAAAATAAAACTTCCGGTCAGGGTGACCAGAACCAGGGTGATGTTGTAAAAGGCGATTTTTCAACGATCCTCATCGGTGTAGGTACTCTTCTTGACAGTACGATGGCTCCGATAAGCAAAGTAGTAGCTCAGGCGCTTGATTCCTTGACGGTAGTTGCAAAACAAATCCTTGAAGGTGTTAGCGCTTCTCTCGGCAACAAAAAGTAAAGGTCTTGAGTTGTACAGGTATTGACTGCCCTTTTGTTTATAGTTGGTCTCAGGCAAGCTTTTCCGTTATCGAAAGGCTTGCCTGTACTGTTTTAATGCCGAATTCATTTATATTAATTTTTTTTCTAATCGCAGGCAGATCGCTTGTCGTTATTGAATGATTCTGAAGAACCATGGCCGATAAATTTGTTGAGTATCCATCAAATACACCTTACAGTGTTGTAGAACGAGAAGTCCTCGCATACTGGAATGAACACGGGATTTTTAATAAAAGTCTGGAAAACAAACCTGCTGACAGGGTATACTCTTTTTATGAAGGGCCTCCAACAGTCAACGGCAAACCCGGTGTTCACCATGTATTCAGCCGTACCATAAAAGATGTTGTCTGTCGTTATAAAACCATGCAGGGTTATCGGGTTCCTCGCAAAGCAGGATGGGATACTCATGGGTTACCTGTAGAGATTTCGGTGGAAAAAAAACTTGGTCTCAAAAATAAAGCCCAGGTTGTGGAGTACGGTGATGGAGAGTTCAATGCCGAAGCCAGGGCTCTAGTTTACCACCATATTGACGATAATCGTGAAGGATGGGGTAAGCTGACAGAACGGATGGGATATTGGGTAGATATGGATCACCCCTACATTACTTGTACCAATGATTATATAGAGTCGGTTTGGTGGGCACTTAAGACAATTTTCGACAAGGGACTGATTTATAAGGATTACAAAATTGTACCTCAAGATCCAAAATCAGAGACAGTGCTGAGTTCACATGAGCTCGCGTTAGGGTACAAAGAGGTCACCGATCCAAGCATTTATGTAAAATTCCGTGTAAAAGGTTCAGAAGAGTCTCTGCTTGTATGGACGACCACGCCGTGGACTTTGATTTCAAACGTTGCTCTTTGTATAGGTGCGGATATTGACTATGTGAAGGTTTCTCATATTGAGAGTGGTGAAATATTGATTTTAGCCAAGTCACGCCTACAGGTTCTTCTTGAGAAAAATGATACTGGAGAATCTCTCTGGAAAGTTATTGCCGAACTGAAAGGACGTGATTTAGAAGGCATTGACTACGAGCCGCTTTTCAGCTATCTCCATCCTGAAAAAAAATGCTGGTACGTCACTTCGGGCTCTTTTGTTTCTACAGAAGACGGGACTGGTATTGTCCATATTGCACCTGCATTTGGTGCTGAAGACTACGAGATTGCCAAGAAATACGATTTGCCCATGCTCCAGCCGGTTGCTCGAAACGGATGTTTTACCGCTGAAGTAAACGACTATGAAGGCATGTTTTTCAAGGACACCGATCCGTTGATTATCCGTCAACTTCGGGACGCCGGCAAATTGTACCGTAAGGAGACCATTACCCATACCTATCCTTTTTCATGGCGTTATGATGTGCCGGTGATCTATTATGCAAGAGAGTCCTGGTATATCAGAACCACAGCTATAGCCGATCGTATGGTGGAGCTCAATAAAACCATTAACTGGTGTCCTCCCGAAATAGGTACCGGACGTTTTGGTAACTGGCTCGAGGACAATAAGGACTGGGCACTTTCACGAGAAAGGTTCTGGGGTTCTCCGCTTCCTCTCTGGGTTTCAGAAAATTTTGCTATTGGCGATGATGCGGCATCAGGAAAAGTGTTTGCGATTGGCTCCGTAGCTGAGTTGCGCGAAGGATTTATTGATATTGATGGGGAACAGCTTCTTTTGGGGGATGCCCTAGACAGGGAACTCGTTGTACTGGATCTGCACAAGCCCTTTGTTGATAAAATATACTTTATCAGGGATAAAATTCGCTTCAATCGCACACCCGAACTGGTTGATGTATGGTTCGACAGCGGATCAATGCCCTTTGCCCAATTGCATTATCCGTTTGAAAATTCTGAGCTTTTCGATTCGACCTTTCCTGCTGACTTCATAGCAGAGGGGGTTGATCAGACTAGAGGTTGGTTCTATACCATGCATGCCATTGCAACACTCATTTTTGATAAACCGGCATACAAAAACCTGATTGTAAACGGTCATATCCTGGATAAAAATGGTCACAAAATGTCGAAGTCGAAAGGCAATGTTGTTGATCCTTTTGAGACTATGGACCGTTATGGCGCTGATGCACTCCGCTGGTATTTGATGGTAACCAGTCCGCCATGGAGGCCGAAGTCATTCAATGCTGATGAGATAGAAGAAGAACAGCGAAAGTTTTTTCGGGCCTTCATCAATAGCTATAATTTCTTTGTGCTCTACGCTAATGTTGATGGCTTTACTTTTGCTGAGCCGAAAATTCCTGAGCAGGACCGATCCGAGCTAGATCGCTGGGTACTCTCCAGTTTGAATACGCTGGTAGGCAGTGTTTATGTACGTATGGAGCAGTATGATCTTACAGGCGCTGTAAGGCTGATCAACGACTTCACCGTTGATGATCTGTCAAACTGGTATATTCGCCGGTCACGAAAACGGTTCTGGAAAAGCGATATGGGCCCTGACAAGATCGCAGCCTATCAGACACTGTATAGCTGTCTTGCGACACTTGCAAAACTTCTGGCTCCGTTTACGCCATTTTTGGCGGATCGTATATATCTGAACCTTAATGGCATCAGTGGACTTGAGCCCTTTGAATCAGTTCATCTTGCAGATTTTCCTCTGCTTGAAATGTCAGTTATAGACCGCCCATTGGAACAACGCATGAAAAAAGCGCAAATTATTACTTCCCTGGTTCGTACCATGCGCGAGAAGGCTTCGATCAAGGTCCGTCAACCACTCAAACGGATTCTGCTTGCCGTTAGTGACTCTTCCGCAAGAGAAGAGTATGCAATGGTTTCCGACATCATTATGGAAGAGATCAACGTACAGAAGATTGAGTATATCGAGGACGAAGGCTCGGTAATCAGCAAAAAAGCAAAAGCAAATTTTAAAACTCTCGGTCCCCGTTTCGGTAAAGATATGAAAGCACTTGCTGAAGCTATAAGAGTGATGAGTCATAAACAGATTGCGCATCTTGAAAAAGAAGGTCACCTCTCTCTCAATCTTGACGGCAAAGAGTTTGACATTGTACGCGATGATGTTGAAATCATGCATGAAGATATTGAGGGCTGGCTTGTGGCATCCGATGAAGCCCATGGCATCATGGTAGCACTTGATACAGAGATGACTGAAGAGCTGGAAATGCTTGGTCTCTCCCGTGAACTGGTAAGTCGTATCCAGTCGCTCCGTAAAGAAAGCGGGTTCGACATTACTGATAGAATTACTTTAAGTATCCATGGTTCGGTAAAACTTCTGGATGCTGTGATGAAAAATGATGCGTATATTAAAGCAGAAACACTCACCACATCTCTCATTACCACACAATCCGATCCTTCATCAATAATCAAGGGTAAGGAAGAGTTGGTTAATGGTGAAATTTGCTGGTTATCGCTTGAAAAATATGCAAGTTAATAGTATTATTTAACTCTGTAATTTTACAGCCTTCTTTGAGATTAAGAAAATGTAATCTGTTATGGCCAAAAAGAATAGTAGTGCTTCCAAGAAGGAAAATGAGGTTATCGAGGAACCGGTCCTTACCAAGACATATTTAACCGACGAAGAGCTCGAACATTTCAAGCAGTTACTGCTTAAACGACGGGAAGAAGTGCTTCGTGATCTGGATATTCTACGCTCATCAATTTCAGATGAAAATGTGGAAGATTCCATTAATTCAAACTACTCCATGCATATGGCCGATCACGGCACTGATACCATGGATCGCGAACAGCGTTTCATGTTCATAGCCCGTGATGAAAAATATATCGGTTATATCGATCAGGCCCTTGACAGAATTCGAAATAAAGTGTATGGCATCTGCATCAAATCCGGCAAGCCTATTCCTAAAAAGAGGCTGGAGGCCGTACCGCATACTTCAGTGAGAATTGAGTTTAAGCAGAATAAAAAGTAGAGGCTGTTACAAGACTGTTACACTCAATGATGCAGAACCTATATCGATTTTAATATTCAGTCATTTTCCTCTTTATCGGTCGTGGCATCATTGACCTGGATGGGGTAGTGACCGCTGAAACAAGCTGTACAATAGCTGCTGTCTTCATTTTCAAATGATGGCACGCTGTTCATCAAACCCTGCATAGAAAGATATTTTAAGGAATCCACGCCGATATATTCCCTGATTTTTTCGATTTCTTCTACATCATTCTCAAGATTGGCAAACATGTGGGTAAGCAACTGCCGCTTGGTAGGAAAATCCATTCCATAAAAGCAAGGATTGGTGATAGGTGGAGAACTGATGTGCAGGTGAATTGATTTTGGATCAGCCTCGCGGATCAATTTAATCAGCATTTTTGCAGTTGTGCCTCGGACAATGGAGTCGTCAACAAGAATGATAGGTCTGTCCTGAAGGACACCCCGAACGATATTGTACTTCGAACGAACCTTGATATCACGACTATGAATGCCCGGTTGGATAAAGGTTCTTCCAACATAATGGTTACGGATAAGTCCATGTTCAAATCTTGCTGGTCGTTCCATTTTTATGCTTTCTCTTACAAAACCGAGGGCGGCAGTATTTGATGAGTCGGGGACACTCACGACAGTCAGCTCCTTCTCTCCCGGTTGATGCTCGATAGATGACTCTCTTGCAAGGTTTTTGCCGAGATTTCTCCTGATTTTGTCAACAGAATGCTGAAAAATAAAACTGTCTGGTCGTGCAAAGTATACATACTCAAAAATGCAGCGGGCCTTGTGTTTTGATGGAGGTAAAAAAAGAGAAGTCGGTTTTTCGTTTGTAACTGCAAGATGGTCGATCAACAGTATTTCACCCGGCTCGATATCTCTGATATATTCTGCCTGAATAATATCGAAAGCACATGTTTCGCTGGCTACAATATAGGACAGTTCACCGGTTAGAGGGTCAACTTTTTTCCCAAGTGCAAGCGGTCTGAAACCGTAAGGATCCCTTGCTGCAATCATCTGGTTATTAGCCAGTATAACTATTGAGTAAGCTCCCTGTACCTGCATCAATGCCTCATAAATCTGATGCAGCGGCTCTTTTTCACGGCTACGGGCAGCTAAATGCGGGATTATCTCTGTATCTGACGATGCCTGAAAAATGACACCAAGCTCAGTCAGTTCGCGCCGTAAGGCACGGGAATTTGTTAGGTTTCCGTTATGGGCTATCGCCAGGCTGCCGGAACGATAGATCAGGGAAAAAGGTTGGATATTGTTGTTGGATTTCGAGGAACCCGTTGTAGAATAACGATTATGCCCTATTGCAGCATATCCACTCAGATTTTCAAAAATGGTCTCATCTCTGAACACTTCAGAAACCAGTCCCATGCCTTTGTGTTGCTTAAAGAGGGTTTTCTTTTTCACCTTATTGTATTCAGCAACCACTATGCCTGCGGCTTCCTGTCCTCTGTGCTGCAGAGAGTAAAGTCCATAGAAGGTATCTTCCGCGGGAGTTTTTGAATTAAAAACACCGAAAACTCCACACATAAGCAATAATATGTTAAAGGTGAACGGACACTAAACCTTACTGAACTCTGTATAATGACGAATGAACATAACTATTCAAACTGAAAATTGAAAATAATCGTTGCATCATTTACAGAGAAGCATTTTCAAGGTGACCGTTCTCTTAAGAGCTGAGTTTGTAAGATAAAAAGGATTGACTTTTGCGAATGGCGGTTATATTTCACGTCCTCGTAAAATTGACAATTCCTATGTTCACATTTCATCTAACCATCCATCATAATCATGGTATCATCAACAAAGAAAACTCCAAAACCACCGGGTGTCGGGATTTGGGTTTCAGTGACTCTGCTCTGGGGAACAGTATTTTTCTTGACATCAATTTTTATGTTGAAGATTGCGATCGGTTGGCTTGGACAGGGTTTATTTAACCTTTCAAGTAACGAACTCTTTAAAGTGTATGGCCTACATGCCGTTGTGCTTATTGTGTTTGCACTCATGGCCATGGGGGTTAAAAATTTGCTCGAACCGGGCGGGCGGAAGCAGATTCAACGGTGGCAGAATATTTCGGAAGGTAAGGGTGAAAAGCTGTTTATATCTTTTGCAGGAAGTATTGCAACCAGTTTTTTCTTTACCGGTCTTACATCCACGACCATTGTTGTAAGTTCCGGTATTCTTGGATTTACTGTTAGTATACCCTTGTCTGTTATTCTCGTTGCAGCTCTTCTCAATATAGGCGCTGGTCTTGCGGCATCACTGATAGTGGGGCTGGTATTTTTAATTGCGAAAGTAGGTAGAAAAAGGGCGTGAAGTATACAGTAAGGAATGACAAAATGGTTCAAAACAAAAAAGCGCAGTTTATAGCTGCGCTTTTTGTATTATTTTTATGTGGAGCTAAGGAGACTCGAACTCCTGACCCTTTGCATGCCATGCAAATGCTCTACCAACTGAGCTATAGCCCCTTTTGTCAGCTCTAATTAAAAGAAAAAAAACTTGTTTTTGCAACTTGTTTTGTTAATTCTTCGTGTTGGAGCCTGTTATTAATGAAAAATAAGCTGTTATGTCACTTTCGTTTGTCATCAAGGAAGGTTTTTCAAGTATTGGCAGGGCGAAAATGCCTGCAGCAATTACTGTTACCATAAGTTTTTTTGCCCTTGTTCTGCTTGGTTTATTCAGTACAGTCTCTCTAAGCTTTTTTGATGTGATTCAGGAGTTGCGCAGCAAAGTGGAGCTTGAGGTTTTTCTCGGAGATACCATGAATGAAACACAGGCTCAAGAAATTACCGGTCAGATTAAGAAGCTTCAAGGAATTCGTGAAGCGTTATATGTCTCAAAAGATGAGGCAGCACAAACGTTTGCTCATGATTTTGGAGAGGATATCGTCAAGATTCTTGGCTCTAATCCATTGCCTCGATCAATCAGGCTTAAATTTCTCCCGGACTATGCAACACCTGAAAGTATTGGACGGATTGTACCTGAAATTCGTAAAATATCACCAGATGTTGATGTACGGTATAATCAGTCATTTCTTGGCCAGATCGAGAAGAATGCAAGGTTGTTTACGTTGTTGACCGGTGGTATAGGCGTACTCATTTCATTAGCCACAATTGTACTGATTGGATATACCATCAGGCTGGCAATGTTTTCACGAAAGGAAAAAATAAGGACCATGCGTCTTGTTGGGGCTACAGCCTGGCTTATCGGCGCTCCTTACGTTATCGAAGGGGCACTTCAGGGTCTGCTTGCAGGATCGCTTGCCTCAGGGGCAGTCTATCTGCTTTTTGATCAGTTGCTTTTTCGTTACGAGCCTGGAATTTATCAGGTATTGCAGCCATCTGCACTGCTGATTTATCCGTCAACCGTCCTTCTCGGGCTGATGCTTGGCATTTTAGGCAGTGCATGGTCAGTGGGTAAATATCTCAGAGTAGTATCCAAGCGCTAGTTCCTTTGAATCTATAGAGAGTAGAGTAGGCTGATCTCTGAACTCCACTGGTCAGAATCCGGTGTTTCAAGAATCAGAGGTATTTCTTCACAGGCAGGATGTGCCATGATATATGAGAAAGCCTCCATGCCGATGGTGCCTTTGCCAATACTCGCGTGGCGGTCAAGCCTGCTGCCGAGCGGACGAAGCGCATCATTAAGGTGCATCCCTTTCAGGTATTTCATTCCAACGATCCGATCAAACTCTTTAAACGTCGACTCTATAGCATCGTTTGTCTGCAGATCATAACCGCTGGCAAAAAGGTGGCATGTATCCAGGCATACCCCGACCCTGGTTTTATCCTCAACCCATTCAACAAGCGAGGCCAGCTGTTCAAACCGGTATCCGAGATTTGTTCCCTGGCCGGCAGTGTTTTCAATGACAGCGGTCACGCTGGTTGTTGCGTTAAGCGCCATATTGATTGATTCAGCTATGAGCTTCAGGCATCCTTCCTCGTCTATGCTGTTTAAATGACTTCCGGGATGAAAGTTCAACAAAATAAGTTCAAGACTTTCTACCCTCTGCATCTCATCAATAAAAGCTTCCCGTGCATTCCGCAGCTTATCGGGATCAGGACTGCCAAGGTTGATAAGATAGCTGTCATGAGGCAAAATGTGTTCCGGTTTAAACCCGCCCTCAATGCAGTTGTTCATAAAAGCATCTATTGAAAGCGCAGGTAGTTTCGGGGCTTTCCATTGCCGCTGGTTTTTGGTAAACATGGCAAAAGCTTTTGCTCCGATGCTTTTAGCATGCAATGGTGCGTTTTCTACTCCTCCGGCAATACTGACGTGTGCTCCTACGCGTTTCATAGATCAGAGTCAAAAGTTTTTATGTAATCGGTAATACCGAATGTATCAGCCTGTCCAGGGGAAAGGTTCAATGTTTCGCGGATGGCAAACAAATTTTCTCTGGATGAAGATGTTGTGAGTATTTCGCCAAGAAGACCGGTAGAGAAAAGCTGGACACCAAGAATGAGAAGTAGAATGCCGAGAAAAAGAATCGGCCGATTGCTGACCGGCTTGTGGAGAAGGATTTTATCGAGAGTGACATAAAGACTGATGATAAACCCGAAGAGAAAACTAAAAAGACCGGCCATTCCGAAAAAATGCATGGGTCGGCGCAGGTAACGTGTAATAAAAAGTACCGAGAGAAAATCGAATAACCCTGAAAAAAATCTGGATGAATTGTATTTAGTCGTGCCGAATTGCCTGGCCTGATGTTTCACAGGAAGTTCGGTGATTTTAAATCCCATCCATTCCGCAAGCACAGGAATATACCGGTGCATATCTCCGCGAAGTTCGAGCCTCCGAGTTACCTCCTTTCGGTACACCTTTAATCCACAGTTGAAATCATGGAGAGAGATTCCGGTAAAAAGGCGCGTTACAGTATTGAAGAGCTTTGAGGGAAGAGTTTTTGAAATCGGATCTTTGCGTTGCTGTTTCCATCCGCTTACCATATCAAACCCTTCCTGCAACTTTTTGATCATCTCTTTAATGGCAAAGGGATCGTCCTGCAGATCCGCATCAATAGTACAGATATAGTCTCCAGTCGCAGCCATGAATCCTGCAGAAAGCGCGGCCGTTTTGCCAAAGTTTTTCTGAAACGAAATCAGCCGGAGTTCAGGTCTTGAAAGAATAAAGTCGCGGATTAATGAAGCTGAACGGTCAGTTGAACCGTCATCAACCATAATAACTTCAAAGCTGAAGGGCTCCGAAAAGAGATTATGCAACTCTTTTTCCTGCATTGCGGCATACAGCTGTTCAAGCAGGTCAGACAGCGATTCCTGTTCATTGAACAGCGGGACGATGACGGAAAGTAAAGTCAAATGGGCAATGAATAGTGGATAATGGCAAATAATGAATAGAGCAAAAGTAAAGAGTAAAGAGCGTAAAGCCAAACGTTCATCTCTTATACACCCTTCATGTCGTGAGGCCATATATATTTGTGAAGCTGCAACTGCATTCTGACATTGAGCCTGTCATACAGAATCCATTGGGCAAGTTCAACCGGTTCAAGTTTACCGAAAACAACACCCATCATGACAGTACAGTATTCTGTCAAATTATATTGATGCAGCATCGATTTTGCCCATTCGTAATCGTGTTTTTCAGCAATGACAATTTTAAATTCAAAGGTTTCCCGATGGCAGGGATCAGCTTCAACCGCGATGCGTATGTTTTCATAATTATTTTTCAGGGAGACGCCTGATGAGGGGGGTTTAATGTCAATGATTTTATGAACGCGTTGATCAACCTCCCCGACAGAAAGAAAACCTCCTGTTTCAAGCAGTACTTTCTGATTAAGATTGCATAGCTGTTGCATCAGGGTATGGACAGCAGGCTGCATGAGTGGTTCTCCTCCGGTAATCTCTATAAGAGGTGCTTGAAACCGAAGGGTCTGCTCGATGATTGACTCAATTGAAAGCAGATTGCCACCTGATTCCGCATAGGATGTATCACACTCGAAGCAACCATGACCACATCCCGTAAGCCTTATAAAGGCACAAGGCCAACCGGCAAAGGACGATTCCCCCTGTATGGAATGAAAGATCTCGGTGATATTGAGTAGACAAGGCTTCATGATTGTTGTTCGGAAAGCATTTTTTCAACAGCTTCAGGGTACAGTCTGTGTTCGCATTCAAGCACCCTTGCTGCAAGTGTTTCAGGAGTATCGTCAGCCAAAACAGGAACTTTTCGCTGTAGCAGTATCCGGCCCTTATCATATTCCTCATTCACAAAATGAACCGTTGCCCCGCTTTCTGTTTCACCCGCGCTGATAACGGCAGAATGCACATGAATGCCATACATGCCCTCTCCACCGAATTTTGGCAGAAGGGCAGGATGGATGTTGAGTATTTTATCAGGAAACGCAGTGACGACCGCTTCAGGCACCTTGCGCATATATCCAGCAAGTAGAACGTTGTCAATGTTTTGATCCTTGAGGCATTTGATCATGGCAAAGGCGAAATCGTCAAATGATTCAAACTGTTTTTCAGATATTTGCACCGTAGAAATACCATTATGTTTTGCAAACTCCATGGCTCCGCATTGTGCACGATTTGAAAGGCAGAGAGCAATTTCAGCATTGAGACGTTTGTTTTTGATATGATTGAAGATTGCCTCAAAATTGCTTCCGGTGCCAGAGCAGAACACGGCGATACGTGTTTTATGATTAGTCATTTGTTGATTATTTCTTACATTTCCCGAACTACAAATCTGACCATTCAAATAAAACTATAAATAAATATTCTACAAATGTCTGATCCGTTAATCAAGAGAGCATTGGTGTCGGTTTCTGATAAAACCGGTATTGTTGATTTCTGCCGGAACTTGAATGCTATGGGTGTTGAGATATTCTCGACCGGAGGAACCTTAAAAACATTACTGGATTCAGGTATCAGTGCAGCTTCAATTTCCACAATAACCGGATTTCCGGAAATCATGGACGGACGGGTGAAAACACTTCATCCAAAAATTCATGGAGGCCTTCTTGCCGTCAGGGAAAACACTGACCACGTCAAAGAGGCTCAGGAGAATGGCATCAGCTTTATTGATTTGGTTGTAGTTAACCTGTATCCATTTGAAGCTACTGTAGCAAAACCGGGAGTAAGCTTCGAGGATGCTATAGAAAATATTGAT
>SESG01010370.1_pt1 | contig 29059 bp, 28 predicted proteins | sample 3171421 | NCBI WGS metagenome assembly SESG01 (sample SAMN10866946, study PRJNA518727) | freshwater metagenome | biome: subpolar coniferous forest; feature: holomictic lake; material: water; isolation source: holomictic Lake 227, 6 m and 8 m depth | place: Canada: near Kenora, Ontario | collected...
ACCCCCGGTATGGGGAAAATTTGCGGTGACCCCGGAGGGGTCGCAGAAACCTATTGCAAGCATCCGCCACCGAGGCGCTGGAATGTGCGATCCCCAGTGGTGTCGGCGCGCAACGCGCCTCACCACCGGCTATTATCCGGGAACCCTGCGGAAAAAGGCCCGAATCTAAACCGGGGCCATTTTATTTTTGCGAGGCGTCCCCGCTGTTACCGATTGGAAGCAAGCGGATCACCCGCCTGGACAGTCGGGATGAGATGCAGGCTCTTGAGCGTCTCCGGGTCTTTGTGATAACGCTTGATGCCGCTTTCGCCCAGCGCGGTCGCCGGAACGTTGGAGACAAATTCCGCAAAGCTCCGCTCCACGCCCTCGCGCTGAAGGAGTTGCCCTTTCTTGGTGGCCCAGAATTCCTCCTGAATATTGGCGAGCGCGCGAACCGCTTCGTCAGGCCCGAGATTTTCGCGGCGCGCGAGCAACCACACCAGCTCGGGATCTTCAGGCAACGCGACAGGGAAGGGGATGTAGGGCGCTTCCACTTCCTCCTCCTCGGTGCCGGGCGCAACCACCTTGACCAGCGTATTGACGATGTGATCGGGCAGCGCGATCTCCACCGCCACCGCCGCTCCATCTTCCTGCGGGGTCACGACCACATTCTCCGGCCCGAAATTCCCCGCAAGCTGGCTTTGGAATTCCGCGACAGTCGCCGGTTCGGCATCGGGCAGCGAGCCTTTCTCACAAAACTTCTCGAACGAATCGAGGCTGTTGAAAAGGCGCATCTCGTTGAGCACTTGCTCGTAGATGGAGTTGGCCAGACGGGGATCCTGAATGGCCTGGGGAAGAATGCGCTGGAGGACGGCAAGAAAGCGGGCTTCGTCTAATTTTTTGGATTTCATCGGAAATTTTTGGCAGGGACACTCTTTAAAGTGTTTGCGCGCTTTCGGCAATGCCGGGCGCAAGGAAAAATCCGACTGTCGGCACCGGAAAAAGGTTGTGTCGCAGAAGGAACCCGGCGAGTTTTTTGCTTTCCATGATCCGCTCCTTCATCTTCGACATTGGCAACGTCCTCGTCCCGTTTGATTTCAACCGGGCGATCCGCCGACTCGCTCCCCAATGCGCAATCCCCCTTGATGGATTCTCGCCGCCAGCCAAAGCAATCGTCGAACGCTATGAGTGCGGGCAGATCGGGCGCGCGGAATTTCTCCAACAAGCCATCGCCCTCTTGGAATACACGGGAAGCGAAGCCGATTTTGTCGCCGCATGGGAGGATATCTTCGAGGAAAACTGCGCCATGACCCGCCTCGTGGCCAGCCTGCACGGGCGCTACCCGCTCTACCTCCTCTCCAACACCAGCGACATCCACGCCGGTTACTTCGAGGCGAAATACCCCGTCTTCCAATATTTCTCCGGCGCCGTTTATTCCCACCTCGTGCGCTGCATGAAACCGGGCCGCCCCATCTTTGAAATCGCCACGCGGCAGTTCGGCGTTGAGCCTGGCGAAACCGTCTACATCGACGACCTCGCGCCCAACGTCGCCACCGCGCGCGCGCTCGGCTTCCACGCGCTCCAATACGATCACACCCGGCACGCGCAACTCGTGGAGCAGCTTGCCGCGCTGGGCGTGGGCGACATTCCGGAATAACGCCCTGACCCGTTGTTCGTGGAAAATCCCACTGGTTCCCTGCCGCCCTGGTTGTTACTATCCTGCGCAATATGCGATTGCTCATCACCGGAGGCTGCGGATTCATCGGCTCCAACTTCATTCGGTACATCCTGGAACATTACGCCCCCGCGTATGTGACCAACGTCGATGCACTCACCTACGCCGGCTCCATCAGCAACGTCGCGGATCTGGCCGAACGCCACGGCGAACGCTACGAATTCCTGCACGCCGACATCGCCAACGCAGAGCAGATCGAGGCGCTCATGCAGAAGCACGCGTTTTTCGCCGTCATCAACTTCGCCGCCGAGAGCCATGTGGATCGCTCCATCCATTCACCGCAAAACTTCATCCACACCAACGTCCTCGGCACCTCCGTCATGCTCGACTGCGCCCGCCGCCACGGCGTGAAGCGCTTCGTGCAAATCTCCACCGACGAAGTCTACGGCTCACTCGGCCCCGAGGGGAAATTCACCGAGACCACGCCGCTCGACCCCAGCTCTCCCTATTCCTCCAGCAAGGCCGGGGCGGATCTCCTTGCGCTGGCCTACCACAAAACCTACGGCATGGAGGTGCTCGTCACCCGCTGCTCCAACAACTACGGCCCCTACCAGTTTCCTGAAAAGCTGATCCCCCTGATGATCCTCAAAGCCCTCAACGACGAGCCGCTGCCCGTCTATGGCGATGGCAAAAACGTCCGCGACTGGATCCACGTGGAAGACCACTGCCGCGCCATCTTCTCCGTCCTGCTGGAAGGAACCCCGGGCGAAGTCTATAACATCGGCGGCGATGGAGAGATGCAAAACATCGACGTCGTAAAAATGATCCTCTCTCACCTCGGCAAACCCGAAAGCCTCATCCGCTCCGTCACCGACCGCCTCGGCCACGACCGCCGTTACGCCATCGACTCCGGCAAAGTCCAGAACGCCCTCAACTGGAAACCCCTGCACCGTCCCGAGCAAGGTATCCGCGAAACCATCGACTGGTATGTAGCCCACCGCGCGTGGTGGGAACCGTTGCTCAGCCGCTCCTAACGCATGCCCACCCTCGTCATTCTCGGTTCCGGCGGACGCCTTGGCGCCGCGCTCGCGCGCAGTTACGCCGGGGAAGCCCGCGTGATCGGCTTCAACCACAGCCAACTCGACCTCGCATCCCCCGCGGCCATCCGCTGCGCCTTGGGCGGGCTTGATTTCGACGCCCTCATCAACTGCGCCGCCCTCACGAACGTCGATTACTGTGAGACGCACGAAGAAGAAGCCTTCGCCGTCAACGCGCGGGCCGTCCGCGAGATCGCGGAAATTTGCGCCGGCAAACGCGCCCGCTGCATCCACATCAGCACCGACTACGTCTTCGACGGCGCCAAGCGCGAACCCTACACCGAGGCGGATGTCCCCAAGCCCCTCAGCGTCTACGGAACATCCAAGAGGCAAGGGGAGATCGCGTTGCTCGACGTCTGTGCCGACCACCTTGCCGCGCGCGTCTCGTGGGTCTTCGGCCCCGACCGCCCCAGCTTTGTGGATCAGATCCTCAAGCGCGCCCTGGAGACAGATCAACTCCAGGCCATCGGCGACAAATGGTCCACCCCCACCTACACCTTGGATCTCGTCGAATGGCTGCGCCCGCTCCTGTGGCAACACCGCATCGGCGGCCTCATCCACCTCGCGCAAACCGGCGCATGCACCTGGCAGGAATACGGACAATACGCGCTCGCTTGCGCCGCCGAAGCCGGGCTGCCTCTCAAAGGCCATACCGTGGGCTTTCAAGCCATGCGCGACCTTGCCGCCTTCATCGCCGAGCGTCCCGTGTACACCGTGCTCGGCACCCAGCGACTCACCGCAACCACCGGCATCGTCCCGCGCTCCTGGCAGCAAGCCGTCGCGGAATACGTCCGGGGGATGGTGAAATAATTACCGCCTGCGGCTCGCGGGCGTCTTGCGGCGGATCGGCTTGGGCGCGGCACCGGGGACATCCGCGGCAAACAGCGCGCAATAGAGATAGTTGAAGCCCTCAAGCTTTTGGCGGGCGATCTTCGTGCCGATGAAATACTCGATCTTGGTGACGTATTCCAGATCCTCCCCGGTGAAAATCGTGAAGGCATCGCCCACCGCCTGGGCGCGCCCCGTCCGGCCGATCCGGTGCACGTAATCCTCCGGGTGTTGCGGCACGTCAAAGTTAATCACATGCGAGACCCCCGCCACATCAATGCCGCGCGCGGCGATATCCGTGGCCACCATCACTTCGTATTTGCCGGACTTGAAGCCCTCCAGCGCGTCCATGCGTTCGTTCTGGGTACGGTTGGAGTGGATCGCAACCACGGAATGCTTGTTGGCCTTGAGCTTCGCGGCAATCTGATCCGCCCCAACTTTGGTTCGGCTGAAAATAAGCACGCTGGAGTAGTCCGTCTTTTCCAGCAGCGCCAGCAGAAGATCAAACTTCTGGTCGCGCGCCACGGGGTAGAGCGCATGCGTGATGGTCTCCGCAGGCGAATGCGTGCGGCCAATCTCAATAATCGCGGGATCGCGCACCACCCATTGGGTCAGCCCTTGAAGCTCGGGCGGGATGGTGGCGGAGAAAAACAGCGTCTGGCGGTTCTTGTTGCACTGCTCCACAATGCGGCGCACCTGCGGCAGGAAGCCCATGTCGAGCATCCGATCCACCTCATCGAGCACAAGGATTTCCACCTCGGAAAGATCCACGCTCCCTTGCTCCAGATGATCCAGAAGACGGCCCGGCGTGGCAACCAGCGAATCGACGCCCGCCTTGAGATCATCGCGTTGCTTGCCGTAGCCCACGCCGCCATACATGAGGCCCACCGTCAAATCCGAGAACCGGCTGAAGTCGCGGAACGCCGTTTCCACCTGGGCGGCGAGTTCGCGCGTCGGCTCCAGCACCAGGCAGCGGGGTTTGCCGCCCGGCTTGTGCTTGGCCAGCTTGGTCAGGATGGGCAGGCCAAACGCCGCCGTCTTGCCGGTGCCCGTCTGGGCAGAGGCGATCAAGTCGCGGCCCGAAAGCACCACAGGAAAAGCGCGCAACTGAATGGGTGAGGGATCGACGTATCCCATCGACTGCACCCCGTGAATAATATCGTCGGAAAGCCCGAAATCCAAAAATGACATCCCTTACCAATGGAGCAAACCCAAGGCTCCCACAAGGCAAATCAGGGAAAAGACCCGCAAAGCACGCGCAATCGCTCTCCGAATCGCGTATCCCCCACCGATGGAACACGCCTTGAGAGCGTTGGAAAAGCGGATCGCGGAGGGGATCGCATTGCAGGGGCGCTATTATGTGGCCGCCCCGGCGGAACTCGCTCAACTCGGCAGCCCGGAGGCCGCCCTGGCGTTCGCGCGCTGGCACGGATGGGCGTTCGTATGCCACCTCAACGGCGCAAACTACGAGTTCTTCCAGGCCGAGCCGGGGCAGCAGCTTTATTAACTACAGCCGCTTGATCCCGGGCAGGTTGTAATTGCGGATCAGCGTGGGCTCGATGGCGGAGACTTCCGCAGCATCAAGGATGATTTCCCCCGGACTCCCTTGCACTTGGATGCGATGAAAACCCTCCATCGGCTTTGCCAGCGCGCCTTCCAGGTCGGCAAGGCTTTTCAATGCCACCCCGTTGACCTTGGTGACGACCAGGCAGTTCAGCTCCTCATACCCGACCGTGCAGGGCGTGGGGAGCACATTGCTCAGGATCACGATGCGCTGGCGCGGGTCGCCCTTGAAGAGTTCCCTCTGGTAGTAGTCAAAATAGAGAAACCGTTCGGGCGCTTTGCTGACCCATTCCGGCCCCCATTCCTTGAGGAACTGCCGGGAGAGTTCCTGGAAAACAAGGCCGCCCAGGATGTAATAGCGGGGCGCCTTGTCGAGAGTGTAAGGCTCAATGATGGAGGCGGAGGGATCGGGATGCGTGAGCGTGACCTCACAGGCCATTTCCTTGCCCTGGCGCTTCAGCGTGAAGGGAACTTGATCTCCGTCGAAGTGTTCACAGGAAATCAAGTGCGTGATGGAGACTTTGCCGTAATGTGGATCGCTATAGTTTCCATCTTGGTCGATCTTGTGCCCTCCAATGGCAAACAGCACATCGCCTTGGTGGATTCCGCCACGGTGGGCAGGCCCGCCGGGTTCCACTTCCGTGATATAAACACCGCCTTCGCCGTTGCTAAGTCCGGCGTATTTGCGCAACTGCGGATCGCGCAGGGCGGCCCGCCCCATCCCCACGCGCGGGAAGCCGCTGTAGCCGCTCCTCGCTTCGGCTGCCTTGAGAAAGTGGCGGATGACCGGCGCGGGGATGGCATCGGCGGTCTGGCTGCGCGAATCAAAGCGCAGCAGCATCCCCACCAGCGCGCCATTTTTAACCACCGGGGAGGTGAAGCCGCTGTCGCGCTGTTGCAGCGAGGTGGTCATCCGGTAGAGCAGGAAGGAGGCATCCCCCATGGGGTAAGAGCCCACCTCCGCCGTGGTGAGCAGCGCCCGCGTGTTGAGCAGCGCGCCGTTGTTCTCAAGCTGCCAGATGGCGAGGTCGTCCCCCACGCCCGGCTCGGTGAGGCTGAGCGGCTGGAACGGCTTGAGAAAATCGGGTTCCGAGGGTTTGACAATCGCCAGGTTGCACTCGTAGTCCACCACCTCCACCGTCGCGGGGCATTTCTCGCCGCTGTCGGTTTTTTCAAGTTCAAGGTAGGTCGCATTTGCCACCTGTTCGGCGGTGGTCAAGACGCGCGAGCCGGGCAGCACCGCTCCCACCGCGCGGCGTTGGAAGGGGGGGCGCTTGCTCCACGGACGCAGGAAGTCATAGGGCTGAAGCGTTGCATTGACCCGCACCACGGAACCGGGCTTGAGCGAAGCCGGAGCGGCAACTGCCGGCTTTGCTTTTGCGGCGTCTTCTTTCGCAAAAACGGGATCGGCAACAGAGGCGCTCAAAAGGGCGCAAAGGAAGGCAAGGCGGAGCATCATATTATTCGCTGAGATTCTGTTCGTTGCGGACGTTGTAGCGAGCCTTGATGCGCTCGCGGGCGGCTTCAACCTGCGCCCGTTCCATGACAATCGGCCGCCCTTCGCCCAGAAGCTTGATGACGTATTGCTCCGCCGGTTTGGCGAAGGCTCCCGCCATGTCTCCAAGGGTCTTGATTGGGGTGCCGTTGATCGCCTCCACAATGGCGCCTCGGAACCCGCTCACATACGTGTTCACCGGGTCGGGCAGGACGCTGCTCAGAACAATCACCTCCGGGTGCTCCTTGTAAAACTCGTCCGCGATAAAAGAGTTGTACATGAAGCGGATCCGCAGGTTGTCGATCTTGTTCGCTTCCAGAAAATCGCGGCAAATGGGCTGGAAAAGCAGCCCGCCAAAGAGAATGTAGCGGGGCTTGACATCGTAATGATTGGCCTGGATTTGGAAGGGCCATGCCTGCGCAAAGTGCGCCGTCACATCCAACGGCGCTTTATCGCGCAGAATGTGGAACGCGACACTGTCGCCCTTGAACTTGCGTTCCACCACTTCGGGCATCTCCACCCGCTCCCCCTCCAGCTCCACATACCCGTCACTCTGCACGGGGTGGCCGTCAATGCTCAAAATCACATCCCCCACTTTCAGCGCTCCATCGCACGGGCCGCTGGCGAGAACCTTCCCGACAAGCACCCCCTGGGCGTCGTCTTGAAGCCCCAGCGCTTTGCGCTGCGCGGGATTGAGCAACGGAAAGGTGCCGATGCAGAGATCCATGTAGCCATCGTAATGACCGTCCTCAATGTCCTTCAAAAAGCGATGCACCACCGGCACCGGAATCATGTAGCCGACATTCTGCGCCACATCCCCACTGAACCCCTGAAAAGCCACCCCAATCACCTTGCCATCCTGCAACACCGGGCCGCCGCTGTTGCCGGGGTTGATGGCCGCGCTGGTCTGGATGGTGAGGTGGCTGTCCGCCGCAGAGTGCACGTATTGGTGAAAGGCAATGCGCGAGACCACCCCGGTCGTCACGGAAAGCCGGTCCCCGCCAATCGGGTAGCCATATACAGAGACCGACGATTCAATTTGCGGGATTTGGTTGGTGAAGTTGAGCGCCACCGTTCCCTCAAAAAACTTCGGGTCTGCGACCTCCAGCACCGCCAGGTCGCAGTCATGCGCGATGTGCTGAACCCGCGCGATATAATGCTTCGGGTCATTCTCGCGTTCCACGGAAATAAACCGGGCGTTGCTCACCACGTGCGCGTTCGTCAGCACACGGTGCCCCTCAATCATGAATCCCGCCCCCGTGCCCCTTTCACCGGCGCCGGGATTCCACGGAACGCGGTAATTTGCCTCTTGGGCGGTGGTGCTGATGCGCACCAGGCTTTTGCGAACCTCCACAATGGAGATGGCGCGAGCCGGGAGCGGCAGGAGAAACAAGAGCAGAAAAAGTCGGACGTAATGTCGCATGACGCCCGGAGATTATCGAAATAAATGCCGTGCGCAAGGGGGGAAATCAGGAAGCGAATTGATCAGGAACTCAGCAATCAGGAAAAGAATGAGCAAGTCACCTATTTTGGAGAACTGTATCCCATCTCAGCAAAAACACGCGTTCTGAAGATTTTCTTCTGTCTTTTTCCTGAGTTCCTGATGGATTTGTGATGCGTTTGCCCTGGTGGTAATCGCAAGCTCTACAGCACCTGCCATTCCTCCAACCGCTCCTTTGGAATCTCTGCCAAAAACCGTGAGGGGCGCTGGATCATTTCTCCACCGTACCCAGCGTTGAGGCGGAGCAGGGGATAGGTGAGATAAAGTTCGTCCTCGGCGCGCGTGACGGCAACATAAAAAAGGCGGCGCTCTTCTTCAATGGCCTCCTCGTCCTCCAGCGAGCGGGCCGTGGGGAACATGCCCTCCGCCATCCAGATGACAAAGACATAGCGCCACTCCAGCCCCTTGGCCTGGTGGACGCTGGAGAGCGTCACGGCGTCCGATTCGCCTTGGGGCCGGGCCTCCTCGGTGTCAAGGCCGGTCATGAGCGCAAGCTGGTCGAGAAACTCCGACGGCTCGCGATACTGGCGGGCATAATTGGTCAGCGTGTTGAGGTCTTCGCGGCGGGCGTCGGCATTGGCAAAGTTTGCGACTAGATAATCCTCATACATCGCCTCAATCACCCCGCCCAGCATTTCTGCGGGCGGAAGCGGCACCCCTTTGGGAGCAATTTCGTCCAGCGTGTGAGCGATCTGTTTCCAATCCTTCTGCGCTTTCGCGGGAACCTTCAACGGCTTCGCGGGCATCAACAACTCATAGAACGAAGCGGGCGCGGAGGACTCCCCTGCGGGCAGCGCTTTCTCCACCGCCGCCCAGAGTTGCGCCGCCGAGCGTTCGCCAACCCCCTGCAACAGCCGCGCCATGCGCTTGAAGGCAACCTCGTCACGCGGGTTCACCACAAATTTCAAAAACGCCGCCACATCCTTCACATGCGCCTGCTCAAAGAACCGCAGCCCGCTGGTGATGGAGAAGGGAATGCCCGCGCGCGTCAGTTCCATTTGCAACTCCATCGAGTGATAATGCGCCCGGTAGAGCACCGCCACCTGGCGCAGATCCGCGCCCGCTTCCGCCAATTCCTCAATCCGCTGCGCCACAAACCGGGCCTGATCATTCGCGTTCTCCAGCGCGACCAATGCAGGCTTCACGCCCGAGGCCGTGCGCACCGGTTGCAAATGTTTTTCAAACTGCCGGACGTTGGCGGAGATGGCGGCGTTGGCCACTTCCAGCACCTCGGGAATGCTCCGGTAGTTGGTCTCGATCTTGTAAACAACCGCGCCGGGATAGCGTTTGGGGAACTCCAGAATATTCTGGAAATTCGCGCCGCGCCACGAGTAGATCGACTGCGCGTCATCGCCCACCACCATCACGTTTTTGTGGTCGCGCGCCAGGATGTCGATGAAGTCCGCCTGGAGCCGGTTGGTGTCCTGGTATTCGTCCACAAGGATGAACTGGAACTGCGCGCGGTAGAACTTGGCGATCTCTTCGTTCTTCTCCAAAAGCCGCAGCGGCTGGACAAGCAGATCGTCAAAATCGAGCGCGTTCGCCGCCTGCTTGCGTAGGATGTAGTCGCGCCCCACCGCTTCAAGCTGCTCCTGGTATTCCAGAAAGTGCGGGTATTTCTGCACCAGCACCTCCTCCAGCGGCAGCCCGGTATTGAGCGCGTAGCTGAGGATGTCGGCAACGACCTCGCCCTTTGGAAAGCGTTTCTCCTTCGGCGCGTCCTTGGATTTTTTCGTGTCGATCCCGTGCGCGGCAATCACCGCGTTGAGCATCTCCGCCTGATCCTCGCGATCCATGATGGAGAAACCGCTCCGGTAGCCCGCCGCCTCCGCATGGCGGCGCAGGATGCGGTTGCCGATGGAGTGAAACGTGCCGCCCCAGAGTCCCGCAGTGCGGTCAGGAAGAAGCGTTTCCACGCGCTCCAGCATCTCGCGCGAGGCTTTATTGGTGAAGGTGAGCAGGAGGATGTTGGAAGGCGCAATGCCGTTCTCCAACAGGTAGGCCACGCGGTAGGTGAGCGTGCGCGTCTTGCCGCTGCCCGCGCCCGCGATCACCAGCGCCGGGCCGGGAGGCGCCTGCACAGCGGCGAGCTGCTGGGGATTGAGTTCCGCAGCGTAATCGATCCGCACTTGCGGATGGCGGTGAAGAGAATATTGGCGGGCCATGGCGTGCGCCTATTTCAGCGGGAAAACGCCCCGCCGCCAAGTGGGAAAGCGCGAGACGCCCTCGGCCTACTCCGTTTTCACAAACATCGACAGCGCAATCCGGCGTCCGTGGACCACATTAACGCCCGGCACGGTGACTTGCTTCCATGCCGGATCGAGAGCAATCTGCGCAGCCTCGTTTGCAGGCAGGACGCAAAGCCGCGCTCCGGGTTCGTTCATGAACTCCACCACGTTGCCTCGGTTGATGATCTTGGGCCAGGCTTTGACGCGCCCTCGCAGGTACCATACAAACCCGGGTTCATTGTAGTCTGCCACCGCGGTTTTCATGTCTTGGCTCAACCAGGGAGAGGCGGCGAGTTGCAGCGGCACGCAATACTGTTTGGCCAGCGGCGCAAGGAAAAAGCCTGCGGCAAGAGTCGCCGCAATCATTCCGGCGCTGATTTGGAACAAACGCCGGTTCGGGATGGACGGCGCGACCGCGCAGGCGATCAGCGGAAAGGCTGGCAGCGTGTAGTGCGGCAGTTTGGTTTTCAAGAGGCTGAAAAGGCAGAACGTCAGGAGAATGCCCGTCGCCAGATAGCGATCCTCCTGCGACCACTGCGCTTTCATCCGTTTGCAAGCCGCAGGAAGGTAAAATGCCCAAGGGAGGAAGGCGACGAACAGGATGACAAAATAGAACGGGAGACTTGCAATATAAGTCAGCGTGGATGCCGCTCCGTGGCCCTGCTGCGCATTGAAAAGTTTTGAAAACACCTGCTCTTGGAAGAATTTTTCGTAGAACCGGCCCTTGGTCAGAATCAGCACCGGGATGAGCCACAGCCCCGCCACCAGAAGCGTCACTGTCAGGCCACGCCCGAATTTCATGGAGCGGCAGAGGTTGGGGATCTTCGCCAGCCATGCGAACAGCAGAATGGTTCCAAGGGGAAGCACCGCGACAGGTCCCTTGGCCAGAGCGGCTCCAGCCAGCGAGAGGTAAAAGCACCACCACCACATCTTGCGCGAGCCTCCCCGGCGCATCTCCCACGCCGCCCAAAAGGCCAGCGTGGTGAAGAGGGTCAGCGGCATGTCCGTGATGCCCACCCGTCCAAAAAGGACAACCTGAACGCAGAGCACAAAGCAAATCGCCGCCCGCCATGCCACGCGCGCGCCGTAGATGCTGGAGCAAAACCCAAAAACCACCAGCGCGGTCAGCGCCGTGGCGATCACGGAGGGAAAGCGTGCGGCAAACTCGCTTTCGCCGAAAACCCGGAACGAGGCAGCCTGGCACCAGTAAAGCAGGGGCGGTTTCTCCAGCCATGCTTTCCCGTTGAAATAGGGGACGATGTAGTCCGCCCGTTCATTCATCTCGCGGGAAACCTCCGCGTAGAAGGTTTCATCCCGATCCACCAGCGGGAGCGTCCATGTTCCCGGCAGAGACATCGCCATGGTGAACACGAACAAGGCCAACAGGCGAAGCGGGGTGCTCCATTTTCCCCCCACGGTCTGCCTGTTCGGGTCGGCGGAAGCGTTTGGCAAACCGGGCGCAAGGAAGAAGGGGTCAGTCATGGATGCAAGCAACAGTTGTGCAAGCATAGACTGGATAGGAACCTTGGCTAGGCGATTTATAAAAAAAACTGATCGCCTTTCCCGTAGGTATTAGGTGTAAAACCCAGAGTGCAAAAAAAACGCAGCCCGCGATCCTTGCGGGCTGCGTCTTGCGCCCCGCCGGGGTTTGATCCCCGGCGAGACAAAACCTTTGTTTGCTTAGTTGCCTTTGGATTCCGGCTTTTGATGTTTCACCGGCCCTTTGCCCTTTTCGCCGACGGATTCCATCTTGGTGCCTTGTGACATGGCCAGGTGTTCTTTCAGCGCAGGCACCATCTTCTGCGCCCAGGCTTTAATGTCAGGGTCTTGCGTCCGGGCCGCCTCTTTCTCGAAGAGCTCAATGGCCTTCTCATGTCCCTTCTGGCTGAAGGCGAGGAATTCCTTGTTGAACTTTTCGCCCTGCTCTTTTTCCATGGAATTGAGTGAGTGGCGATCCAGCAGGGACGGCTCGGTGGGCAGCGTCACGCCTTTGCTTGCGGCCAGGCGCTCCAGGTGCTGGTTGGCCTCCGAGTGATCCTTGACAAGCATCCCGGCGATTTTCTTGATGTTCGGCTCGGTGGAAATGCGTTCCGCGACTTTGCCGAGCTGGATTTCCGTGAGGTTGATCTCCGCCGCTTTTTTCAGGAAGGCCTGGTCATGGCGATCCAGTTTGCCCTGCTCTGTCGCGGCCGTCGCGGGTTTCTTCTCCGTCGTTGCGGCATTGCTGGCCGCGTGAACGGTTCCCGCGAGGGCAAGCGCTGCGATAAAGGTTCCACAAAGAGTTTTGAGGTGAATGCGTTTCATGAGTTTTGGTTTGTTTTCCCTCCGCATCAGCGGACGGTGTTGCTCCATGAATCGCCGCAGACCCTCGCCGCGGTTTTATGGCAGTTCCCGGCGGTGCACCCAGACGCTGTTGACCAGCCCCAGGCTGAACATGATGACGCACACAAACGAGCCACTGTAGCTGATGAGCGGCAGCGGAACCCCCGTGACGGGCATGAGAGAGATGCACATGCCGACGTTTTGAAAAGTGTGCGCAAAGATAAGCATCCCCACCCCCACGGCAAGCAGCGTTCCGAGTTCATCCGCCGAAGTCAGGGCCACCAGCATGCAGGCTCCCAGCAGAAGGCCCAGAGTGCTCAGGAGCACTGCGCCGCCAATAAAGCCCCACTGTTCGCCGATGGCCGCAAAGATGTAGTCGTTGGGCACGGTGGTCTGGGGGACGTAGCCGAGTTCCACCTGGGTGTTGGGCGCTTTGAATCCCTTGCCGCTCCAGCCGCCGGAGCCGATGGCGATCATGGTGTTGTTGACTGCCCAGCGCACCCCGGTCGGGTCAATATCCGGATCAATCACCGCGATGATGCGCAATTTCTGGTAATTTTTGAGCTGAAAATTGTAGGCAAGAGGCATTGCCGTGAGCATGATCAAAATCACCGTGATCAGATAGCGCTTGGGGATGTTCCCGATGAAAAGCATCGCGAAGACCACGGGAATCCAGATCAGGCATTCGCCCAGGTCGGGCTGAATGAGGATCAGCAATGCGGGCGCCCCCCCAATGACGCCACAGGCCAGCAGCTTGAGCATCGGGTGGATGCGCCGGAACTGCGTCAGAAGCAACGCGATGATCAGGATGCCTGAGAGGATGGCGAGCTGCGCGGGCTGGAAGACCAGCGGCCCCAGCTTGAGCCAGCAGCGGGCGCCGTCTTTTTTAACGCCGATAAGCAACGTCAAAATCAGGAAAAGCATGGAGATCAGATAAAGCGGGAGCGCCCCCCAGCGAATCCAGCGGTAGTCCGTGATACTGACAATGACAAAGACGATGAGGCTAAAGATGATCCACCCGATCTGCTTGCGCCACATGTCATGGTAAGCGGCGGACTCCCGCATGTAGGTGCAGCTGTAGATGGCGATGACGCCAAAGACGGCCAGGGCGAGCATCGTGAGGAGGATCACCCAGTTCATACCCAGAAGTTTGCGGAGCAGGGGAGTCATCGGGGAAGGCGCAAAGGGAAGGGGCGGTTCATGAAATTAGGCGACCAGCTTCGGAACGGCGGCGAGCAGCTTGCGCGTGTATTCGTGCTGCGGATCGGCATAAATCGCCTCGGCAGAAGCGGACTCGACGATCTTCCCCCGGTACATCACCAGCACATGGTCGCTGATGTGCTCCACCACGGCGAGGTCGTGGGCGATGAAAAGGTAGGTGAGCCCGAGTTCCTCCTGCAAATCCTGAAGCAGGTTGACAATTTGCGCCTGCACGCTCACGTCCAGCGCGCTCACCGGCTCGTCGCAGACAATGAAACGGGGCTTCACCGCCAGCGCCCGGGCAATCCCGATCCGCTGCCGCTGGCCGCCGCTGAACTCGTGCGGGTAGCGCGTCATCATCTCCGGCTTGAGCCCCACCTGCCGCAGCAGCTCGGCCACGCGCTCCCGGCGTTCCGCCCGCGTCATTTCAGGGAAATGGATTTCCAGCGGTTCGGCGACAATGGCGTAAATGGAGAGGCGCGGATTGAGCGAGCCAAACGGGTCTTGGAAAATCATCTGCATCTCGCGGCGCAGGGGGCGGAACTCCCGCTCGCTCAGGGGGAGGATGTCGCGGCCCGCAAACGAAATGCGGCCGCTGGTGGCGGGCGCCAGTTTCAGAATCGTGCGCCCCACCGTCGTTTTGCCGGAGCCGCTTTCGCCCACGAGCCCCACCGTCGTCCCCTCTTCCACCGTGAAGCTCACGTCATCCACGGCTTTCACATCGTCGGTATGGCGGCGCAGCAATCCGCTGGTCACGGGGAACCAGGTGCGCAGGTTGTGGACTTCAAGCAACGACATCGCTCTAGTTTGCCGTGTGTGGCGGGGCTGTCAATGGGCGCGTTGCGGGAAAATCCATCGGTCGTATAAGACCTATACGACCTATAAGACTTATAGCCCTCCTTGTTTTTGCTCCTTTCAGCCTTGCACCGCGCGGCAAGGCTCTTAACTTGGAATCGTGCGTGATTTTCAACCATCTTCGCTGGGCCTGGAGGGGGCGCTTCTTATTGCGCACCCCAATCTGCTCGACCCCAATTTCCGCCGCACGGTGCTCTATCTCTTCTCCCATGACGCGGAGGCCGGGGCGCTGGGGGTGGTCTTGAACCGGCCTGCGGGCAAGACCGTGGACGAGGTGTTGGACGTGCCCGGCCTGGGCCCGTTGGGGCGCATCCCGGTCTTTTTCGGCGGCCCGGTGAGCACGGATCGCCTGACCTTCGCGACGTTCCACTGGGTTCGGGAAGCGCAAACACTGGAGTGCCGGCTCAATGTGGAACTGGAGGAGGCGCGGGAACTCGCGCTCGACGACGAGGTGGTCGTGCGGGCTTTTGTCGGTTATGCCGGGTGGAGCGGGGGGCAACTGGAAGCCGAACTGGAGCAAAAAGCCTGGGTGGTGCAGAAGCCCGACCGGGAGGTGCTCGACCCGGAAGCGTGCAAACAAATGTGGTTCACGACCATGCGAACCTACGGCCCGTGGTTCCGCCTGCTCGCAGAAGCCCCGGACGATCCTTCGCTGAATTAAGCCGCTCTATTGCCCGCACGCGGCCCAAAGCATCTTGTGCACGGAGCCTTCCACGGCGGTCAAATAACCCCGCGCATCGTGCTTCCATGCGTGTCGGAGCCGGGCCAGGTGGTCGTCGGGCAGCACGGCAGGGCGGGGGAGGTGCGGGTCATAGGGAAGTTCCAAGGTGACGATGGCCGGGGCGGTTCCATCCGGGTAGCGTAATCCCGTGCCGCACCATTGGCCCAGCGAGCCGGGGCAGGCATCCGGGGGCGGAACCACCGCCTCGGATTCAGCCACGCGCAGCCGGTAGGGAGCGCGCTCGGCTTCGCTCAGGGCATTCCACATCGCGAGCGCAAGCGGGGTGGATTGCGGCCCATCGGCGTCGAGTTCCGCCAACGCCCAGTGCAGGGTGACAATCCGCGCGGGCCGTTGCTGCAAAATGTAATCGCGCAAGGCCCGGCTTTCCGGCTCAGACCACGGCGCCTCGCCGGAGGGTTCCTCGCTTTCGGCGCACCAGCCCGTTGCACAATTCCGGTTCAGATCCACCCCCCGGGCATTGTACCGGGTATTGTGGAGGTAGCCGTCGGGGTTGGCCAGCGGGAGGATGCCCAGGGCGGGAGCGGATTGCGAAACGCGCCCGGAGCGTTGCAAACGATCCTGAAAGGAAAGCAGCAAGAGCACCGTCGCCCTTTCGTCGCCGTGCATCCCGCCGATGAAGAGGGTGCCGCCTGGCGCGGCTGGGAAGGCGGGGGTCTGGTGCAGCAGAATCGGGCGGTTCTCCTGGGAGTGGCCGATGGAGCAGGTGGTCAGTCGGTGGGTGGCGCTGGGATTTTGCCCGAGGGTATGCATAGAATAGGTCAACGATGAAGCTCAACGCAGTCTCGAAAAACTTGCATCCGCGTAATGTGTTCCGAATTAGCCGGGCCGCAAGGGCTGAAGTGCGAAATGTTTTTGTGGAGGTAAGCGCGGAGGGAATCACCGGGCGCGGCGAGGCTTCCCCCAACGCCTATTTTGACGAGACGGCAGGGAACGTGGTGGATTTGCTGTGTGCGGCAACCGCCTTTGTGGAAGGGCTGGAGATTGAGAGCGTGGCCGACATCCAACGCGTCTGGCTGGAGGCGTGGCCGTGGCTCGCGCCCTCGCGGGCCGCGCAGTGCGCGCTCGATCTCGCGCTGTGGGACTGGCTGGCCCGGCGCAAGGGAACCAGTGTTGCAGAACTGGCGCTGGGCCGTCCGGCGCATGTGGTGGAGACGTTTTGCACCGTCGGGCTTTCCGGCGCGTCCGAACTGGAACTCAAGGCGGCGGAACTGCGCGGGTTTCCCCTCATCAAAATGAAAAGCGACTCGCTGGCCGATCTGGCGCCGCTGGCTTTGATGCGCAAACGCACCGGAGCGGTTCTTGCCGTGGACGCAAATTGCGCGTGGGAGCGGGTGGATATGGCTGCGATTTCGCGGGAGTTGGCGCAGCTCGGCGTGCTTTTTATCGAGCAGCCCCTTTCTCCAGCCAGTGACGAACGGATGCCGGAACTGCTCGCGACTTCCGTGTTGCCGATCCTGGCGGATGAGAGCTGCGTGACATTGGAAGACGTGGAGTGGATGCCGGGGCGTTTTTCCGGGTTCAACATCAAACTGGTCAAGTGCGGCGGCCTGACGCCCGCGCTGGCAATGGCCCGGCGGGGCCGGGAACTGGGTCTGCGCACGATGGTGGGGTGCATGTTGGAGAGCAGCCTCCTCATCGCCGCCGGAGCCGTAGTGGCGCAGGAGACGGACTACGCGGATTTGGATGGCGCATGGCTGCTGCGCGACGATCCCTTTGCGGGCTTGCCCCTGCGTCAAGGCGTGCTCATGCCAGGCGCCGGGCCGGGGTTTGGCGTGGAGCCGGTGGGGTGAGGAGAGTTTTTGAAACAACTCCACGTCGCCGGGCTTTAGCCGGCGTTTTTATCTTTGCCACCAGCTTTAGCTGGTGGTTCCCATGCAAGCCAACGCTCAGCCGGCTTCAGCCGGGCTTCTCCTGCTCACAAGAAAAGCCCGGTATTTAGAAACTTTCTTCACGAGCTTTTCATTGTATTCCACTTACGCCGGAGTGAGCACGCGCAGTTTGCGGTGCCCGCATTCAAAGGTGACGGGCACATTGCCAATGACTTCGCCATCCACTTCCACCGGCACCTCCTCCGCGCTGGTGACGGTGAGGCTTGCCGCCTGAAAATACTCCACGTCATTCATGCCGACGTGCGTGCCAAAGAGGACGCCTTGCAGGTAGCGGATGAGATCCAGGTGCCCCACGTTTTTCAAAACAATGACGTCCAGCAGCCCGTCGTCGATCCGCGCATTCGGGAACACCGGAAAGGGGCCGCCGTAGTAGCGGCCATTGCCGATGAGGACAAACGAGCCTTCGCGCCCGACGCCCCCTGCTTCCACATGGAGCGCGGGCGGCTTGCGGGCGGCAACCTGGGCTGCGGTGATAACGTAACTGAGCGGCCCGAGGTTGCGCTTGGCGTCCCAACTGGTTTCCTTGAGCGCCTGGGCATCGAATCCCACTCCAGCCATCTGCACAAAGGCGTGGTCGGCGGCCTTGGGGAGATCGATGACGCGGGTCTTTCCGGCGCGGATCACCTCCCAGCATTCCTTGATGCCCTTCGGGAGCCCCAGTTCCGAGGCAAACACATTCATCGTTCCCACCGGCAGAATGCCGAGCGTGGCGGCGGAACCGGCGATCCCATTGACGACTTCGTTGACCGTGCCATCCCCGCCCGCGACGACGATGTGCTGGTAGCCCTTTGCGACGGCCTGGCGCGCGAGGGATCGGGCTTCCCCTGATTTGGATGTCCGGCGTAACGCCACATGGTTCCCGACAACGGCCTCGATCTCGCGGCAAAGCCCTGCGGCTCTTTCACTTCGCGCGGCAGGGTTGAGAATGACGATGGTTTTGGGCATGAAGAGTTCAGGCTTTTCTTTCGCGGGGGCGGGCGGTTACTTTGCTCCCTGTGAACACGGTTTCCAAGCGGTTTTTCCTCACAGCCTTTGCAGTCAGTGCGTTGCTGCTCGGTGCGTTGAGTGTGGGGATGGATTTTTATGTGCGTTCACAGCGCGTCCGCCAGCGGTTGGAAGCGGCGGTACAGCGGAAAACGGGCTTGCCTGTGAAAATCGGCGGCGTGCGCTACAGCTTGTGGAGCGGGCTGCGGGCCATCGACATCACGCTGGCCGTTGGCTCCCCCGGCGCCGAGCCTTCCACCCTTTCCCTGCCGTCCATTTCCGCGCGCATGGCTCTTTGGCCGCTTTTCTCCGGGCGGGTGGAGGTCAGGCGACTGGTATTCAGAGAGCCGTCCGTGGTTTTGGCTCAGAACGCCAAGGGCGGATGGCAATTTCCCCCGGGGGAGGTCATGAACCCACCCAAACACCCCAAACGCAGTTCCAAGGGCGCCAAAAGGGAGCTTGCAATCCAGTCGGCGCGGATCGAAAACGCCCGGCTCTGTTTTGTGGATAAAAAAGGGAGAACCCTGGGCGTTCTGGAAGGGGTCGCGGTGGATTGCTCGCTGGCCCCTGTTGGAAAAGCTGCGGGAACCATAGCCGTGGAGAAGGTGACTTTGCGCAACGGCCTCACCCTTGAAGCATTCCGCACCCCGTTCACCTGCAACGGCGGCAGCCTTGCGTTCTCCTCCCTGGACGCGCGCCTGGCTGAGGGGAACATCCGCGGGACGGCAACCATCGGGAAAGCCCCGGGGCAGCCGCCCTTCACCCTCGATTTGAATTTCGCCGGAGTGAATCTCAACCAATGCATGACGGAACTGGGTGAGAACAAGAAGAACGGGATGGAGGGGACACTGCAAGGCAACCTCGATCTGTATGGGCTTGTGGGGGATAAAAAGAGCATCCAGGGCACAGCTCAGATGCGGCTGCGGGGAGCCCGGATGGATCAAATTCCGCTGCTGCAACTCATCGGCAGCGCTCTCCAGATGGACGTCAGCGATATGGAACTGCGCCAGGCCCAGCTTGACCTGCGGGTGGGCGAGGAAACCGTCTTTGTGGACAGCCTGGCGCTGGAGTCCCCAAACATCAGCCTGACCTCCAAGGGAACCAGCGCGTTCGACGGGAAGCTGGATCTCGCCGCGCGGATGGCCCTCACCCCCAAGCTGCGCCGCCAACTGCCCGGCTGGGTGGCCGCCAACTTTCAACCCGTTCCCGGCGGCGACTGGCGCGACATCGGGTTCTCCGTCACGGGAACCCTCTTGCGGCCTGAGACGGATTTGCCGCAAGTGATGGTGGGCCAAAAGCTCGGCGATCAGTTCATGAACCTCCTGCAATCCATCACCGGAAAGAACAAGAAAAAATCCGGCGAAAAAAAGAAACAGGAGTCTTCCCCTGTGCAGGAAGAGGAGGTAACGCCACCACCCCCAGCGACTCCTTGATGATATATTATAAGATATTATCAAGTGCAAAATTCCATCCTTGCATCCGGTGGGAGATCTTCATATATTGATGCGCGTTGCCTAAGGAACGGCGTCCCCCAACACACATTTTCCATGGCTAGGATATCGGTAATAAAAGGATCCACAAAAAAAGATGAATCCCGCAAGCTCGCTTCCGGCAAAAAGAAGGGCAAAGGGCTCTGTGGCACTTTAAACGAAGCTCTTCTGGGTTCCCTGGAAGACGCAACGGCATTGGTGGATGAGCGCGGGTGCATCGCGCAGGCAAACGATGCATGGCAATCTTTAAGGAATGATTTCTCATGGCTGGGAAGCGGGGGGAGTGCGCTTGATGAAGCGGCGTTCAAGGAACTGAGCATCGACGCCGATGAAATATTACTGGGTATTTGCAGCGTGATTCAGGGCTTCTATCCTGAATTCATCCAAGAGTTTTCGGTGCCCCGCGCGGGCAAGACGTGTTGGTTGCGTCTTCGGGCCAAGGCGTTGATGGGCGACTTGGCAGGGCTCGCCCTGCTCTCCCTGCAGGATATCACGGAACGGTGCAAAGCGGAGCAGGATTTGCGCGAGAGCCATTCGCTTTTCCACCGCATCGTCGAAGAAGCGGGGGAGGGCGTTTTCATCTACGACATGGAGGGCCGGTTCCTGATGCACAACACGACCTTCCTTAACCTGTTTGCCCCGGAGTTCACATCGCTCGTCGGCAAGCGCCTTGAGGACGTTTTTCCTCCCCAGCTTGCGCAGACCGCCCGGAGCCAGAATGAGTTGGTCTTGGCAACCGGACGGATGCTGGGGTACGAAATAGCCAGGGATACCCCTGAAGGAGTGCGCAACTTGCAGATCCAAAAAGGGGTTTACCGAAACCACCGGAGCGAAGCGGTTGGCATCATCGGCATTGCCAGGGACATCACCGAACGCAAACGGGCTGAAGAACGACTCGAAAAAAGCGAACGCCATTTTCGCGCGCTCATTGAAAAAAGCAGGGACAGCATCGTGATCCTTTCCGGGGAGGGACGCATCACCTATGCCAGCCCGCCGACAGAGGAGATTTTCGGCTTTGCACTTGATGAAGTGGTGGGGACGGACGTGTTTTTCTGGCTTCATCCCGAAGATGCGCAGCTTGCCATGCAGCGCTTTCGGGAAACCATCGAATTGCCGGAGGCCTCCATCACCTCGGAACTCCGCATCCTCTGCAAGGACGGCCAATGGAAGTGGATTGAAACCACCGCCACCAATTTATTGGGCGATCCGGCCATGCAGGGCATCGTTTTGAACGTCCGGGACATCTCCGAGCGCAAAAAAGCCGAGCAGGAATCGCGGCGCTATGAAGCGATCGTCGAATCCTCCATTGACGGCATCCTCAGCGTGGACTTGGAGGGCAAGATCACCAGTTGGAATCCCGGAGCCCAACGCATCTTCGGTTACTCGGAGGGAGAGATGCTGGGCGTCGACTTCAAGAGCCTCACCCCGGAGGATCAACGCAAGCAATGCAACGAGTTCTCCGAGGCGATTGAGCGCGGCAAAGCCATCCGGGACTGCGAAACCGTGCGCCTCGGGCGCGGGGGCGCGCGCATCGACGTATCCCTGTCTCTTTCGCCCATCCTGGACCGCGACGGACGCTTCGCCGGAGTCGCCGTGATTGTGCGTGACATCACCGAACGCCGCAGGCTGGAGCGGGAGGTGCTGGAAATCGCTGATTTCGAGAAACACCGCATCGGGCAGGATTTGCATGACGACCTCTGCCAGCATCTGGTCGCCATCTCGATGATCGGCAACATGCTCTATGCGGATCTGGCCAAACTGGGGCTCCCGCAGGCCGAGAACGCCCAGCAAGTCACCCAGATGATCCGCAACGCCGTGGATCACGCGCGCATCCTGGCCAAGGGGCTTTCGCCCTTAAACATCGCCGATGGCGGGCTGATGGTGGGCTTGGAGACCCTGGTTGCCCACACCGAACAGATGTTCCGCGTGCGATGCCGCTTTGAGTGTCCAGCCGCCGTGCATATTCACGACAAGGAGGTTGCCACACACCTCTACCGCATCGCCCAAGAGGCATTGCACAACGCCGTCAAACACAGTGAGGGCTCGATGGTGCTCGTCCGCTTGACCTCCAACTCCAGGGCGGTGGAGGTTTCCGTCAGCGATGACGGGATTGGGCTTCCCGACCCGCAGAAACGCCCGGCGGGAGGCGGCATGGGAATGCACACCATGCAATATCGGGCGCGCATGATCGGCGCCAGCCTGGAGATGTTCCAAATCAAAAAAGGAGGCACCACCGTGCTTTGCCGCCTCCCCTTAAAAAATCTCACACCAGACGCTTGACCAGCAGGAGTTCGGTGCCGGGCGACTGCGGGGTGTACACCACCTCGTCAAAAATGCGCTCCATGAAATACAGCCCCAGGCCGCCCGGTTCAACCTGGGCCAGAGGGCGGCGGTTGAATTGCGCAGGATCGGCCGGCGCGCCGAAATCGCGCAAATGGAAGCAAAGCCGATCCGCCTGACATTCGCACCGGAGCGAGATCGGCTGGGGCCCACCTGCGGCATAGGCATGCCGGATAATGTTGGAACACGCTTCATCCACCCCCAGCACCAGAACCTCGCTTTCCCGGTCGGCAAAGCCCTCCGCTTTCAAAAACTGCCGGACGAACGCCCGCGCTGAGGCAAGATTTTCCGGGAGACTGGAAAACTCGAACAGGGCGCGGCTCATTTTGGAATCAAGGAACAACGCGTAAACTAGACGCAAAGAGGGAAAAAATCGACTGGAAAACAAGCCGTTTTCCGCGCATGCTTGAGGCCATGAAAACAGCCCTGATCGCCGCTTTGCTCCTGCCTCTGGCCGCGTGGGGAGGAGAGAGCGCCTACCAAGCGTTGCGCATCGTCGGGGAGGAGCGTTCCAAGACGCTTCTCAACAATGTCATCGAAGTCAAAGGACGCAACGGCGCATCGCAACCGGACGCGTGGACCGTGCTGCTCAACGACCCGCTGGCGCGCGGCGGCGTGCGTGAGATCGAGGTCTCCAAGGGGCGCATCGTCAGCGAGCGCACCCCCGTCAAAGCCTACAGCGGACAAGGGGAGGGGAGCCTCCTCAACTTCACCCTGCTCAATCTCGATTCCGACGGCGCATTCGCCGTGGCGGAAGCGGAAGCGCGCAACGCGAAAATCGGCTTTTACGGAGCGGATTACCTGTTGCGCAGCGGCGAGAACGGAGCCGCACCCCTCTGGGTCGTGCAACTGCTCGACCGGCAGCAACACAGCCTGGGGAGCGTGAACATCGCCGCAGACACCGGCGCCGTGATCGAAAAAACCTTCGGGGGCAAAGCCGCCAAGGGAGCCTGGGCCGCCGGGGGCGGGTTAAAGGGGCGTCTCGTCCGGTTTTCCGACGCCGTGGGCCGCTCCCTGCGGCACGCAGGCGGCAGCGCAGAGGAGTTTTTGACCGGCGAACGCACGCTGGACAAGCCCGGCCAGTAGCTGCGGTTTTTCCTTTTGAGCCGCTTCTCAAAAAGGAGTTATTTTTGCGCTTGCCAAAAAGGCACAATTCAAAGAGGTTTCTCGTCCCGCAACGCAGACGGCAGCGCCGCTCTGGTGCGGGAATACAAAGGAAAGCGCGGTTAGCTCAGTGGTAGAGCATTACCTTGACACGGTAGGGGCCACAGGTTCGAACCCTGTACCGCGCACCATCTTTTCAACAGAGTAAAATAGCCCGAATTTCCTCTAAAGACTCCCGTCAAACGATTCTTGATCCCGGCTAATAATCCTCCATTATTTACAGATAATGAACTTGGAAAAGTCACAGGCGAAAAGTCACATTGGGGAAGCACTCTAACCCCGGTCGCGGGATCTACCTTCGAGGGGCAAGTTACTGGCTTACTTACCAGGTCAAAGGCAAGCGCACGAGGGTTTCCCTTGAAACCGACGATTTCCCCAAAGCGGTGGAGCGGGCGGAAGAACTTCGAGCGCACCCGACGTTGCAGCCGAGCGAGGGCATTTCGGGTGACGTTGAGCGGTTCATAGCCTACAAACGCGATCGGGGGGAGTTTACCCGGTCCAGTGCGGAAAGCAAAGGCGCGGTGCTGGCCAAGTTCGCGGAGTGGACGGAAAAGGTTGCTACAGCGTCCGTCACAACCAAAATGATGCAGAGGTGGTATGATGAGATGCGGAAAAAGCGGGCTGATTCCACAGCCAACAGTTACCTGATGATGACCTCCTCGTTCTTCCAATGGGCGATCGACGTGGCGAAGATCACGCGGACGAACCCCTGCAAGGAAGTGAGGGTCGTGAAATCCGATTCGGCGGCGCGCCCTTCGTTTTGCACGAGAAAACAGAGGGATAAGCTCATTGATTCGTGCAAGCGGGAGGATTTGAGATTTGTCCTGTTCTGCGGGTTCCATGCCGGGATGCGGTTTCAGGAGATTGTGGAGGCCCGCGCGTTCTGGTTCGATTTGGATGGGAAGATGGTTCATTTGAGGAAGACGAAGACGATGGAATTTAAGGACCGAGAGGAGCGAAGCATCCCAATGACGAAGGCTTTCCACGCTTTTCTCACAACTTACGGCCTGCGGGAGCCATTCATGCTGAGACCCGAGGTAAAATACGGCAAAGCGATTTACCGTTACGACTTCGAGCGGCCATTCTCTGAGCACGCCGCAGCGTGTGGGTTGCCATGGGTGACGCCCCATGTGATGAGGCACACGTTCGCAAGCCTTCTGGCGTCCGCTGGGACGTCGATCTACCTCATCTCCGAATGGATGGGAGACGACGTAAAGACCGTCCAGAAGCACTACGCTCGTTTGTTGCCGTTGCATGGGGAAATCGAGAAGGCGTTTAGTCAGGAAGTTCTTCCTTCTTCATCCGGTCGAAAGCCGCGTCCAGGTCGTTCACGTCGAAAAGGGTCTGCTTGTGGCCCTGATGAGAAGGCTTGATCCATTGGTGTTTGCGCATCCGGTCAAAGATGCTTTGATTGCCTACGTAGTCGGCGGCGTCCTCGGGTGAGAGTCCGCGGCGCGGCGTTGCTTTGACGATGAAACTGTATCCTGCCATATTATTGTTCCTCTGGAGGTAATGGTGTATTTTGCCAACCGACAAATTTGCAGATCGGGCATTCTCTTGTGTGGTCATCGACGCGGTTCATCCGAGCGCATCCGTTGGGGCAGATATTATCCTCCATCCGGTTCGACTGCTTGACGAACAAGGCGATTTCTGCGCGGTCCTTCTCGGGGTCTCCGCTGCTCTCGATAGCTATTCCCTCGCCTGTCATTGATGCACCTCGTTCAGTTTGATCCCAATGCACGCTGCCGCATCATGCTTGCTGCCATAGCAAGATAGCCACCCGCGAAGAATAGATGGGCATGGCTCCCTGCGAAAACTGACGATTACACCTTTGAGCCGGTTCGCCTTCCCGTAGCCGAGCGATAAAACTACCTCGCGCCCAACGTGGCATGTCTTCTCGTTCCACCGATCTCCGTAAGGGCGGTATTCCTCATGCTTTATGCCCAAAAAGAAATCATCAAAGTGTTCGCGCCGAAGTGGGACAAATAAGGGCTTCTCTTCGTAGAACGAATCACACCAGCACTGCGGGCATACAAGCCGGTGCCCACCATCATCTGGAATCCGTAGTTCGTCTTTGAACGGCCCGCGCCAGCCACACGACCGCCGCGAGCAAATCCAGTATTTTTCTGGGTTAAATGGATCTTTCATACATGATCTCCGAGTTGAAGTTTGTGCTCCCGAAAACCGCATTTGCTCCGACGCCGAGTCTTCGGGCGTGGGGCGTTTGCGTTGATTTTGTTGGCGTGACCCACGAGGAATCTTGCCTGCGGGCGGCGCTTTTCTCGTGGTGGTGGGACGATTTGACCGCAGCCGCAGGCGCATAGAGGTTGTTCTGGAAGTTTCATTCTCCGATCTCCTGTAAAAGTTTCGCCATCGCCGCCGCGTCCTTGGCCTTGTCTCCTGTAAATCCGACCATGATGTGGTTGGGCATGGGGAACTCTCCCCGGGTCCAGCGCCAGAGGTGCAGGCAGTTTGGGGCGTTGTTGACGTAATCCGCCTCGGGTGGGTGGAACTCGACGACGCACTCACAGGGAAGGAAGAATGCCGCTTTCATCCGGCACATCTCCGCCCATGTCGGAACCCGTTTGACCGGCTTGCCTTGGGCGTTGAGGTAAAGGCACGATACCGACACATGCTCCCACCCCGTCTCATCCCCCGGAGCGACGGCCATGCGTTTGAGCTTGCGCGCCGTTTCCATGATACCCGATGGGCGTGGCCCAATGTAGCGGGAGGCTCTGATCAGAGATACGTAGGGTTGCTGGATAACGCCCCATCGTTGCAGACCGTATAAGGCGACGACCTTGGTGTGGGTGCGGCGCGCAGCCGCGGTGATGTGCTCGCACGGAGCGAGCTTGGGGGAGGAGTTCATAGTGTGGGAGATGGAAGCCGATGCCCGGCTCCCTTGGGTTAAAGGCTTTTGAGTGTCTCGGGGTCTTTGTGGTAGCGTTTGATGCCGCTTTCGGCCAAAGCTGTTGCCGGTACGTTGGAGACGAATTCGGCAAAGCTGTGTTCAACACCTTGGCGCTGTAGAATCTGCCCTTTCTTGGTGGCCCAGAATTCCTCCTGAATGTTGGCAAGCGCGCGGGCTGCTTCGTCAGGTCCGAGGTTTTCACGCCGCGCAAGCAGCCATACGAGTTCGGGATCTTCGGCGCGTGCCACTGGAAACGGGACGTAGGGCGCTTCGGCTTCTTCTTCCTCGTTGCCGGGAGCGGACACTTTGACCAGGCTGTTTACGACATGGTCGGGGATGGCGATTTCAACCGCGACGGCCGTTCCGTCTTCCTGCGGTGTGACGGCGACATTTTCTTTTCCGAAGTTGCCCTCAAGTTGTCCTGTAAACTCTGCGATCGTCGCGGGTTCGCAGTCTGGAAGGGAGCCTTTCTCGCAGAATTTCTCGAATGAATCGAGGCTGTTGAAGAGACGCATCTCCCTGAGGACTTGCTCATAGGTGGCGTTGGCGACGGTGGGGTCTTTGACCGTGGTCGGCAGCACGCGCTGGAGCACGGCAAGAAAGCGGGCTTCGTTTAATTTCTGGGATTTCATAAAGGGTGGTGGGAATTGAGCGGGGTGGAGTGTCCTCACACCCCACTCGTTATTCAGTGACTAGACACCAGCCGGGGCCGCGTCGGAGGCGGGCTCCGAGGGAGTCTCAGCTTCGGCGGGGGTAGGCGCGTCGGTGGGATCGGAGGCTTCGGAATCCTGATCGACCGGAGTCGCAGGGGTTTCCTGTTCAGCCGAGCCTTCCGTCACGTCCGGTTCGGGAATTTCCGGAGTAGGGGCTTGTTCTGGTTCCGCTTTGGATTCCTCCTGTTCCTTGGCTTCGCTGAAGTCGAGGTAGTAGGAGTTACCGGCCTTGAACGAGCCCAGCGCCGCAGGGTTGCTGATCGTCATGCTCAATCCCAACGAAGGAGTTGCTTCGGAGAACGATTTGTTCTCGTTGCCGCCGTCGTCGTAGACCGCTTGGAAGGTCACGTTTTCGTATCCGGGTTTCGCGTCAACATCGACGCACAATACTTTTGCTCTGATGGTGTTCATTTGCTGTTGGTTTTTTGCCCTATCGCGGGCCGCGTTTTTTACCGAAAGGGGTTACTGCGCTCCCGAGTCGTTGAGAATTGCCTCCATGCAGCCCTCCCAATTTTTGATCATGCCGAGGATGATCCGCTCAGGGAGTTGAGCTAGACCGAGGTATTCGACCTTCTCGACTTTGGTGACGTAGGCGAGAAGTTCGGACTCCTTGATCCGGCATCCTTTGATCAGGTTTTCGAGTTGCTGGAGCGGCGTGGCTTTGGATTGCGGAGAGGAAGCTTCCGTTTTGGCCGGCTCATCCTCTGGTTTGGACGCGAGTTCCTTGAGGCCATCGATGACGCCCGCGAGTATCGCGTCCAGTCCAAACTTCCCCGCACGCTGGCCCGGCCCCATCTTTTCGATGGTTGCCTTTATTTTTTCCAGCATTGTGACGGGGAGTTCGCCGAGCTTCTTCCCCTTGAGCGTGGTGAAGTGAACCACCTCGATCTCCCGCCACGGAAGCGGCTCGGGAGTGGCGGTTTTCAGTCCCGGCAGTTCGTCGTCGTCCGGTGGGGTTGGCATCGGTTCGAGCATCTCTGCGGGTTCTCCTGCGGCTATCAGGCGGGCGTTGTATTCCTCGGTGGCTTTGCGGTCGATTTCGTATTGGGAGAGCGCACGCTCGTGCGGGTCGTCCATGTTCCTGGGTTGGTCCCCAGCGATCTTGTCAACGTCGTCGTCGGTCAGAACGCCAAAGATCACTTCGGGGCAGTGGCGGCGCGCCCATTTGGTTCCGCCTGCATAGACCAGCTTCTGCTCGGGGTCTTTCCGCCACATATCGTTGTCGGTCTTCGCGTCCTTGACGGAGAGGGTAATTGTTCTCGGATCGGTCTCGTTCTCGAAGGTGCCGCTTACGGTGATGGTTAGGTCTTGGCCGCTCCCACTGAAGGTGTAGGCCAGCCGGTTTTTGAGTCCTGCCTTGGCGTTGATCACGGCGTTGACCAGCTTTCCTTCGTAGCCGAGTTTCCCTCGGACGAAGTAGGACGCTTGGGCGACGGCGAAAGGGTCAAAATTCCAATTGACGGCCTGGTTGACGATCAGGAAGCAGTTGCCCTCAACTTGCGCCTCATCAAAGTTTCCTTGTTTGTCCTTCCAGAGGTGCTCTGGGATCAATGTGCCCTGCGCCATAGCTTTGGCGACGGCCCACATTTGTTGAAACCGCGCAGGGTCGAACAGATAGGAGGAAGAGGTGCGATCCTCTACGGTGCGAATGGACTGTTCCTGGGGCGGAACGACTTGGAGTTGTTTATCTGCCATAATTGTGGATGGTTAAATGCTGCGGGAAGTGACTTTTGTTTTTGGGAAGATGCGCAGGCCCGGTATGGTGAATGGTTGATTTCCGGCCTGTTGCGCCGCGGCATCGACGACGCCCTTGGTGACATCCCTGCGCAGGATGAGTTTAACGCACGCCGGGTTGTGGGCGTAGAGAGCGGCGAGGTCCACCTCTTCGAAATCCCACCCTTTTGCGACCGATGCCCCATGCACACCGGCTACAGCGGCGACTGGCGTGGCGTAGATTGGTGCAGACGCTTCTGCAACTGTATTGGCTGCGGCCTCGCGCGCTTCCTCCGCCCTGGTTTCGGCGTCAAATTCCGCCTCCATGCGCTTCTGTTCGAGGAGCTTTTCGTTCTCCACGCGCAGGCGT
>SESG01014914.1_pt1 | contig 29022 bp, 20 predicted proteins | sample 3171421 | NCBI WGS metagenome assembly SESG01 (sample SAMN10866946, study PRJNA518727) | freshwater metagenome | biome: subpolar coniferous forest; feature: holomictic lake; material: water; isolation source: holomictic Lake 227, 6 m and 8 m depth | place: Canada: near Kenora, Ontario | collected...
AAGCAACTTGGTATAAAATAGTTTTTTGCCGGCCTGCGCCAAAGCATCTTGTAATTTTGCTGCGTTCCCGGATTGGAGAAGCTGCCGGATATCGGCAAGAGCATTTTCGTATAAATTTAATATCTTATCTGAATCAGGATTATTGGCAATAATATCCGCGTAAAGCCCGGGACTCTCCGTAAATACTTTTTTAATGATCCCCAGTTTTGTTTGAAATATCGGCGTTGTGTATTTGCTAATTTCTCTGAGCGATACTCCAGTCTCTTTGAGTGTCATTCCCAAAGAAATTGTATTGAGATGATTGAGCACCTGTACTATCGCCATAATTTTATCATGTTTTTCCGGAGTTTCTTCCGTGACCACCAATCCGTTCTTTTCCAGAATGTTTCTTAGCCAGCTAAGCCACCTCTGCCCTCTGGCGGGGCACAAAATAACATTTTCTCCCGAGGCATCTTCAACACCCGGCCCAAAAAGTGGATGGCATCCAATAACATCAGCTTTGGAATTGGACATCATCAGTTCCACAGGTTCTTTTTTGAGTGAGGTTAAATCCATTAAAAGTGAACCTTCCGTCACTAATGGCCCGACTTTTTTAATCATCGCCGCTGTAGCAGAAATCGGCACGGCGATAACAATAACGTTGCATAGAGCCGTCAGTTCACTAATAGTCATTGCTGACTTTCTTCCCCAGATGTGAACGGGACAACCTTCCTTTTGCAGCAAATAAGCAAACCAGCGTCCCATGCCTCCGGTGCCGCCAATTATTCCTACGGTTATATCTTTCATAGTTTTGCCGCCCTTTGACGCAACCAATGGTCTGCCATAACAATATTTACCATCGCCTCACATACCGGCACTATCCTCGGCAGCACACAATTGTCGTGCCGTCCTTGAATTGAAATTGATCGCTGAACTCCCATGGAATCTACCGTCTGCTGCACTTTCGCGATTGAGGGAATCGGTTTGCAATAAACTCTTATCACAATATTTTCGCCTGTCGTAATTCCCGCCAGTATGCCACCTGCATGATTTGTCATAAATCCGTTTGACGACATTTGATCGTTAGCTTCAGAACCTTTCATTGTGGCGGCTGCAAAGCCTTCTCCGATTTCCACGGCTTTTACTGAACCGATGCTCATTAAAGCTTTGGCCAGATCCGCATCAATCTTGTCAAAAACCGGCTCACCCAATCCGGCAGGGCAGCCACGCACGATAACTTCAACAACTCCGCCTAGCGAATCGCCTTCTTTTCTTGCTGCGGCCAGCTTCTTTGCCATAGCCGTGGCAGCTTGCGTGTCGGGACAGAAGAGGATATTATCAATCACGGCAGAACGCAAATATTCAGCCTTCGGCACTTTGGCATGGTCAATTTCAATTGTTCCGATTGCCTGGGTATATGCAATGACCTCCATACCCGCGGCGGATATTATTTTTTCGGCAATGGTTCCAGCGGCGACACGTGCGGCGGTTTCTCTGCCGGAAGCCCTTCCGCCTCCGCGCCAATCACGGATACCGTATTTTTTCAGATAAGTATAATCTCCCTGGCCGGGGCGAAATATTTCTTTTAATTCGCTATAGTCTGCGGAGTCTGCGTCTGAATTTCTGATCAGCACAGAAACAGGCGTGCCGGTGGTTTTACCTTCAAAAACTCCGGAGAGGATTTCTACATTGTCTTCCTCGCGTCTGGTTGTTGAAGAAACAGCGGTTGAAGGTTTTCGGCGATCCAGAGCCTGTTGAATATCAGCCTCGGCAAGTTCAATCCCGGCAGGACAGCCATCCACAACTGCTCCCAGTGCGGCACCATGCGACTCTCCCCATGTTGTGACGCGAAAGACATCTCCTATTGTATTTCCGGCCATAAATGACTCCTTACAACTTAATTTTAGCTAGCATCCCCGCTTCCAGTAAATAGTGATAAATTGTTTCGGCAATCTGCGGAGCGCTTTTTCCTGCCGTATCAACCACAAAATCGGCAGTCTTTTTATATAACGGCAACCGCTGGGCAAAAATGTCCACAGTTTCCTGGTCAAGATCACCTGTTGTAAATTGCGGCCGCGTCGCATTATTTTGCGCATCTTCATTTAGTCGATCAATAATATCTTTTATCGGCGCATTGAGCCAGACGATCACTCCCATTTGCTTTAACAACTTCACGTTTCCCGCGTCGAGAATGACGCCGCCGCCGGTAGCAATAACACAGTCACCTTTTGCCGACAATAATTGAATCGCTTCAGTTTCCTTTTTTCGAAAATATTCCCATCCATGATGGGCAATAATATTTTTAACCGGCGCATTGACAATCTCTTCTACAACAATATCGGCATCATAAAAAGGAACTTTTAAGAGCATCGCTAACAACTTTCCCACAGTTGTTTTCCCGGAAGCCCTATAGCCGATAAGAATAGCTTTCATACTTTTTTCAATTCCTTCCAAAACCCCGGAAATGATTTATCCACACACTTCCTATCAGATATTTCAATCCCCGGAATAACCAGGCCGGCTATGGCAAAGCTCATGGCAATACGATGGTCGTTATAGGTTTGAATGCTTGCAGCCACCGGCTTTCCACCTCTAATCATCAGTCCGTCCGGCAGCTCTGCGGCTTCAATACCAATTCGATTTAGTTCCGTTGCCATTGCTGCCAGCCGATTGCTTTCTTTTATCCGTAAATGAGCAACGTTGGTGATTGCCGTTTGGCCTTTGCGGAAAGCAGCCAGTATCGCCAGCGTAGGCACCATATCCGGCATGTCGTTTAGATCGAAAGTTAAATTGCCTTCGGTAAGATTTGTGCTGGCCACCTCTACCCAGTTCTCTCCGGCTAATACTTTGCAGCCAAGTTCTTCTAGAATATTAAGCCATCGAATATCGCCCTGTTTGCTTTGCCTGCTGATGCCGCTGACGCGAATTGCCTTTTTCAAAAGCGCCGCGGCAAGAAAAAAATAGGATGCACTGGAAGCATCACCTTCCACAAAATATTCGCGTCCGGAATAAAGATTTCCTGTAGTGACACTATACTGATTCTCTCCAGTCCCGGAAATATTAGCACCGAAGTCCTTCATCACGGAGATTGTCAGATCGATATAAGGAGCGGAAACAATATCGCCCTGGAGTGTCAGATCAATTCCTTTGGCTGTGTAAGGAGCGCAAAGAAGCAGCGCCGAAACATACTGCGAGCTTTCAATGTCCCTGAGCGTTATCTTGCCGCCGCTAAGACCATTTGCCATTATTTCCACCGGCGGACAATTATTATTACAGGAAATATCAACACCCATGCTTTGAAGCGCTTCTACCAATGCTCCCACAGGTCTTTCGCGCAGACGCTTCTCGCCGGTTAGAACATATTTACCGCGTCCCAGGCAGACCATTGCCGTAAGAAAGCGCAGTGCCGTGCCATTATATCCCAAAAATATTTCTTTGACGTTATTTGTAACAGCACCTGCCGTTCCGCGAACCAAATAGCCGCCATCATTGGATTCAATTCCGGCACCCAAAGCCTGCAAGCCGGATATCAGATGAAGTGTATCTTCGGCAATAAGCGCATGGTGGATAAAGGAATTGCCCTCCGCCAGCGCCGCCGCGATCAGTGCCCGCTGAGTAAGGCTTTTGGAACCGGGAACAGTTAAGGTAGTCGGTACTGCCTCAAGTTTTGCTTCAGCTTTCAATTTTATTTAACCTCTCTGTAACAACTTTTTTCATAAGCGCGCGGGGCGGTTCAATTCCTGTCCAAAGTTTTAATTGCTGTGCCCCCTGATGCACGAACATATCCAACCCAGAGACAATGCGGCAGCTCTGCGCTTCGGCATCACACAAAAGCTTTGTTTTCTGAGGATTATAGATGACATCTATTACATATTTATATCCGGCAAGCATTGAAGCCTCCACAGGAGATTGATCTGTGTGCGGGTACATGCCTATAGGTGTGGTGTTGATCAGACAATCAGCCTTTATTTTCACCAAATCGGCAAAAGAGTAAAAAGGGCACTTGAATTTATTTGATAGAGACTTGCCTTTGGCTATCGTTCGATTGACAATTATCGGCAATCCGCCCTCTTTGATTATTCCGTAAACTGCTGCCATTGCCGTTCCGCCCGCACCAATAATCACGAAGGTTTGATCCTTAATCGGCATGAGTTCTTTAATCGTCGCCATCAAACCAAGCCAATCTGTATTGTAGCCTATAAGATTGCCATTGTTGTTGACGATTGTATTTACCGCGCCAATATTCAGCGCATCCTCATCAATTTCGTCAAGATATTCCATAACCGATACTTTATAGGGAATAGTTACACTGGCACCACGAATATCCATTCCTTTCAGCCCGCAAATTGCCGCCTGCAGATCAGAAACACAAAAAGCATTGTAGTGTCCGTCGATGCCCATCTCCTTTAGCGCTGCATTGTGCATCTGCGGCGAGAGGCTCTGCGCTACAGGATTCCCCAGCAAAACATAATTTTGCAAATCCTGCTCCGAAGAAAGCACTGCCACCGATTTAATTGAAAGGTGATTGCCTTGGATCAAATTATTAATCTGCCTCATCTGGCGCACTGTAAGCTGCCCCGGCGCTGATTGCGCGCAAGAATCCTGCGTGGCAAAACTCAAATACGCACCGAGAAGTGGCGCTGCAATACGGCTTATACGCCCTTCGGTTCCCATGCACATGGCGATGATTTTCTGATAATGCTTCTGCGCGTAAGGAATGATGCCCAGAACCTTCAGGTTATCTTCAGCACTTTTAGCGAAAGTGACAATTTTCACAACAGCGGCACCATTTTCCACAGCTTGATGAAATATTTCTTGAAGTTTGGCAACCGATGGAGTTTTTTTAATATCATGATAGGAAATGATTAGTCCGGTCACGCTTCCCAGCTTTGCGCAATAATCGCGGAGCTCATCAATTGCGTAACTGCCTTCCATAAGTTCAATATCGACAAAGTCCACCTTCAAGTCGATTGCCTTTTTCAGCAAATCTATTTTCTCTGTTTTACTATATTCCGCTATTTGTTGGGCCTGTGGTAACTCAGTTGCTGAAAGATCTTCCTCCTTTTTTCTACAGGTAACAATTATCTTAACCGATTCCGCAGTGCTGCGGATGGCTGCAATCAAATCACTCAGATTTCCGTCGGCAATCAAATCCATTCTCAGTTCAATGAAATCGGCAAAAGCGCAACATCGCTTAATTTCATGCAGCGCCTCTTTGTTTGATTTTGCCGTAATCGGGATACAAATCATAATCCGCCTTCAGCCTTGGGGTATGATCCCAGGATTTTCAAATAAGTAGTTTTTTCTTTTAGTTCCTCAAGACATCTTTTTATTTCTTTATCATGAACATGGCCGATCACATCCACAAAAAACAGATACTCCCACAATCTTTCTTTTACCGGATGCGATTCTATTTTGGATAAATTAATCTTGCGCCCGGCAAATGACGACAGGGCGCGATGCAGCGAACCGGGTGAATCTTTTGTGGCAAAGATCAAAGAAGTTTTATCATTACCTGTGGCCTGCCCTTCACCTTCGCCGATTACTAAAAACCGCGTCATGTTAGATGGATTATCTTCAATACTCTCCGCGAGAATGTTCATGCCATACCACTGGGCCGCAAGCTCACTGCCTATTGCCGCCTCAGCCTTTTTACCCCGCACCATCTGCACCGCGGCGGCAGTGCTTTCCATTTCGCCCAGCGTGCAATTGGGTAGATTCGCTCTCAGCCACGATTGACATTGGGCCAGTGCCTGGGGGTGGGAATAAATATTTTTTATTCCCTTCATGGTTTTTGCGGAAGAAATCAAGCACTGACTGATGCGCAGATAAATTTCTGCCCGAATTTTCAATGGAGTTAAAATTAATCTGTCCAACGTCACATTAACGGAACCCTCGAGAGAATTTTCCACGGGAACAACACCCCAATCCACAGAACCTTTTTCCACTTCATCGAACACACGCGCAATTCCGTTCTGCGGGAGAAAAGAGCTGGATTCTCCAAAATGCAGGCGTGAGGCTAAATGGGAAAATGATGCTTCCGGCCCCAGAAAAGCGATTGTTGTCGGCTTTTGCAAATCGCGCGAGGCGGAAATAATTTCCCGGAATATTGCATTTACTGACGCTTGCGGCAGCGGACCGGGATTCAACTCCTGCAAATAATTATAAACTTTGGCTTCCCGCGCGGGGTCATATACCTGGATTCCTGCCTGTCCTTTAACCTCACCAATCTGGATAGAAATCCGCGCCCGCTCATTTAAGAGACGGATAATTTCACTGTCTTTATCTTTTATGCTTTGCCTTAAACTCTCCAATTTCGGCTGCTTCATTTTTTCATCCCCTCAATAACAGCGCTAATCAGTTTATTCTCAATGCCACCATTAACAAAAGGCATGCCGATTTTCTTCAACAGAACAAAATGAACAACATCGTCTTTCTTTTTCTTATCCATCGCCAATCTGGAAATTATGTCATCCGTAGAAAAATCGCGCGGTATTTTTACCGGTAATCCCGCCCTCAGGATTATTTCTTCGATACGCTTAACCTGCGCTGTATCAAGATATTTCTTTTTTTCGGAGATACGTGCTGCCGCAATCATGCCCAGAGCGACGCCTTCCCCATGCGAGAGAGTATATTTGGATACAGCTTCGATGGCGTGCCCGAGAGTATGACCAAAATTAAGAAGACGCCGCAAGCCCTGCTCCTTTTCATCAATCTCGACGATTGCTTTTTTGATACGGCAGCAGTTTTCCACAATTTTCGTAAGCAATGCTGAATCTCTGCTTTTTACCGCATCCATATTGTCCGCAAGCAGACGAAACATTTTTTCATCATCAATAATACCGTATTTAATAATCTCGGCAAGCCCATTGTTAAACTCTTTTTCGGGCAGTGTTTCCAGAAAAATCAAATCAGCAAATACTGCACGCGGCTGATAAAACGTGCCCAGCAGGTTCTTCCCCTGTGGCAGATCGATCGCTGTTTTTCCGCCAATGCTGCTGTCCACCTGCCCGATAAGTGTTGTAGGAATCTGAAGGTAAGGAATGCCACGCATATAAATGGAGGCAATAAAACCAACCATATCACCCACAACTCCGCCACCTAAAGCAATTAACATCGTACCGCGGTCAGCACCTGATTCCAGCAGCTTCCCCACAATGTCCATGGCTGTATTGATATTTTTTGAGGATTCTCCAGCGGGAAACTCAATGAGATTTATGTTTAATCCAACATCTTTAAAGCTGTCCATCATCTGCTTTGCGTAAATACTGCCCACGCAATTATCCGTAATCAGGACATAGCGTCTCGCTTTAAAATTTTTGGCAATAATTAATGTTATCCGGTCGATAATTTTATAACCGATACGAATTTCGTAAGACGCTGCTGATTTTTTATCGAGGTTAACTTTTAGTAATCGCATATTTAATGCCTCATCACCGCTGCAATGGCTCTTACATCATCCATTAATTGATAAAACTTCTCCGGCTTCAGCGACTGCGCTCCATCGGATACCGCTTTTTCCGGTTCCGGATGCACTTCCACAATAATGCCATCGGCGCCTACCGCAACAGCGGCGCGGGCAAGTGGAATGACATAATGCCAGTTACCTGCAGCGTGACTGGGATCAACAACAACGGGCAGATGCGTAAGGCCTTTAAGCACCGGAACCGCGCTGAGGTCCAGTGTATTTCTTGTCGCTGTTTCAAATGTTCGAATTCCGCGCTCGCAGAGGATTACATTAGGGTTGCCGGAGGAAAGAATGTATTCCGCGGACATGAGCAACTCTTCGATTGTGGTCATCATGCCTCTTTTCAAAAGCACCGGTTTGCGAGCCTGACCGACTTTTTTCAAGAGCGCAAAATTCTGCACATTTCGTGCGCCAATCTGCAGCATGTCCGCATAGCTTTCGACAAGATCAACGTCAATCGGGTTAACAACCTCAGTTACCGTCGGCAGGCTTGTCTTCTGCGAAACCTGACCCAGCAGCTTCAATCCTTCTTCTTCCATTCCCTGAAAGCTGTATGGTGAAGTCCGCGGTTTGAAAGCGCCGCCTCTTAGAATCTGAGCGCCGCCCTTTTTTACAATATAGGCGCTCTCCAGCAATTGCTCTTCGCTTTCAATCGCGCAAGGACCGGCCATTACCACAAATTCTGGCCCGCCGATGGGGATTGAACCCACGGAAACAATAGTATTGCCTTCATGCGATTCGCGGCTGGCCAGCTTATACGGTTTTAAAATCGGCATGGTTTTCTCGACGCCCGGTAAAGACTCTGCGTATTTCAGCACAGCTTTATCGCGATTGTCACCCACAGCGCCGATAATTGTCCTCTCGACGCCGCGTGAAGGATGCGCTTTGTAACCAACTGATTCGATCCAGTTGATTACCTTCTCGATTTGTGTGTCTGTTGCCTGGTTCTTCATTACAATAATCATGTCTTCCCTCCTGTTAATCACGGGTATGAAACCCGCCTTTGAATACAAATTACGCCCATAGGGTCAGGTATCATCCCCTCCGCCTGCGGCGGGATAATTCACCGCCGCTGGGCGGCATAATTCGACCAGCAAACTTCAGTCGCAGATGACCTTTAGATTACGCACTTTGTTTCTGAAGTTTTGGTCTCATTACTACTTGCCGATTTCAATGCACTGCGTTTTTGAAATCGGAGTATCATTAAAAAAGGCCATGGCTTTTGCCGCCATGGCCTCAAAAAAGAAAAGCCATGGGAGCTCTTTCGATCTACCCATGGCTGTTTTGGTTTATTTTACCTTACCAAAGCCTCCTCAGCAACGGGCAGACCAATGCAAAATAGGTATAAAACCAATAACCATAAATATTGTTGTTTGCAGTTAGTTTTCTGTCCATCGTGAAAAACTCCATCCTTTTAACTAACTTTACTATAAACAAGCAAAAAATTATTGTCAAGAAAAATCTTTAAATATTTCAAAATATATGCGAAAGATAACCATGCTGAATTCTATCGTCGTCTTAATTATTGTTTGTGGTGTTTTAAGCCTTGTATTTTTTATTGTCGCGGTTGGCGCGCTGCGACGGAAGAAAATTCTTAGCTCAGTACTGCGCCTGCTACTTTCAGCGTTGTTTTTAACGCTAGCCGCTCTATTTGGAACGATCACGATAGCGACAGTTGGCTACAAGGCGCTTACTTATGAAGAAACAGCAGCGACAGTCCGCATCGAACCACTAGCCACAAAATCTTTCATGGCGCATTTTACATTTCCAGATGGTAGGCAGGCCTCCTACAAATTGGCAGGCGACGAGCTTTATGTTGATGCTCACATTCTCAAGTGGAAACATTTTGTCAACATTCTGGGCCTGCACACTGCCTATGAGCTGGATCGTGTTACCGGTCGGTATATTGATGTTAAAGATGAACTGGTGAGCCCCCGCACTGTATTTGTCCTTTCGCCAGAACGACCACTAAACATGTTTAATCTACGTCAGCGCTACTTTTTCCTCCGAAGCCTGCTTGATGCTGATTATGGATCTGCCACGTTTATAAACTCAGACAAACCTGCCAGCTTTGAGATAAGAGTATCTACAACAGGGCTTTTAATCAGGGATAGTCAACCGCAATAAAGGCGCTGCGCGTCAAGCCGAGAATAACTGACTAATTCACCTGTTCCGGGGAATAATCTCTATCCAATAATCATCAGGATCATTGATAAAATATATACCCATCGCCTTGTTTTCGAAACAAATGCAGCCCATTTTTTCATGCAGGGCATGGGCAGCGGCAAAGTCATCCACCTTGAAGGCCAGATGAAATTCATTGTCTCCCAGACTGTAAGGCTCTTTACGATCTTTGAGCCAGGTCAACTCCAACTGATGTGGCATCTGGCCGTCACTTAAGAAAACAATGATGAAACTCCCATCCGAAGCTTCATGCCGCCGAACTTCTGTCAGTTGCAATGTCTCCTTATAAAAGGCCAGACTTTTTTCCAGATTTAAAACATTGAAATTGTTGTGGGCAAAAGTGAATTGCATAATTTGTTCCTTTAATACAAAGATGCCTGGGCTACCGATTAATTGTCATTGTGGATAGCCTACCGCCTGAACCAGAATAATTTTCTGTTTATCGCGCAGCTTCATATCTTTGGAAAGAGTTTCTCTGTTGACCATGCCGCGGATAACTGTTGCCAGCCCTGCGGATGCACAATACAGATAAACGTTTTGGGCAACAAAACCGGTATCGGCAGCCGAGTATAACTTTTTCTCTTCATCGTTTGCGACAATGCTCATTTTTGAATAGTCCGCCACATAGATCAATTGCAGCGGTGCGCCTGTTACCGAGCTTTTTGATGGTTGAAGGAACTCCGTCGTGTTTTTGCGCAAATCGGTTTTCAACACAGGCTCGAGCACATGAGCTTTGGCGTTATACAGATAAAGGCCTTCTTCCATTGCGACATAGACGTCAATCTCCTGCCAGTTCATTGCGGTAGGCGACGTGCGTTTGCCGCTATCCGGCCGATTGACGCCACAGGCAGCCCACAGCAGACTGGAAATTACTTCAATGGGCAGTTTTTTAGTACTAAATGATCGGGATGTTTTTCGCTCCTGCAACGATTGCATCAGGGATTTCCCGCCTTTTAAATCCGGCGGCAAAAGTTTAATCGGACTCAGATCAGCAGAAATTGCAGAAGCAACAAAACAAAATAAAACGGCAACACTCAGAAATACTTTTTTCATCATAATACCCTCCACTATTTTAAAAATATTTAGTCAATATTCATCAACCTAAATTTTTATTCAGACATAATTGACCTGACTTCTTTTTTCAAAGAATATGATAATATCTTTCCATCTTTTGTGCGAATCTTTACTGTTTCCGTAGTAAAACTGATTATTTGCCCTTCGATGATATTGCCGTTCATTAATTCAATTCCCTTTATTCTTTTGTATGGCTGCTCTGAATCCGTGGCATCTTCAACGTGCGTTGCAGCAGGCTCCAGCTGTATCTTGTCTAAACGCATTGCGCTTGAAGAAGATTCAGCGTTTTTTCCGGGATTCTGGGTTATCTTGTCAGAATTTGTAGTGATCAGGTCACCTTTAGGAATCCAATCAATTCCTTGCTCTGTTAAATAATCTTGTGCCCCTTTATTCCCTAACCTGGCAGCAATTTTAAAATTCTCAATAGCACGCTGAATATTGCCAAGTTTGTGATGAGCAACCCCTCTGTTATTGTATGCCTCTGCAAGCCGCAGATTCAGTTCTATTGCTTTGCTATAATCTTTAATCGCCTGCTGTGTATTGCCACGTTTGTGATAAGCAATACCTCTGTTATAGTAGGCTATTGCATCCTGCGGATTCAGTTCTATCGCCTTGTTGAAATCCTCAACCTCCTGCTGAGTATTGCAAATCTTGTGATAAGCAATACCTCTGTTATTGTAAGCATCTGCAAACTGCGGATTAAGCTCTACAGATTTGTCGTAATCCTTAATTGCCTGCTGAGTGCTGCCGTAATTGTAATAAGCTTTCCCTCTGCTATAGTAAGCCATTGCAAACTGCGGATTTAGTTCTATCGCCTTACTAAATGCTTTTTCTGAATCTGTGTCATTACCCGATTCAGCTAATTTGTAACCTTTTTCAAACCATTCCGTTGCACTTAAATTATCGATATTTCGTTTATATGCCTGTGCTGTTTCTTGTTTTGCATTACCCGTTGCTGTCTTTAACTCTTTAGTTAGCCGCTTATTCTCTTTTAAAAGGCCTTCAGATATTTTTCTTAATTCTTCTAATTCTTTTACCCTTACACGGTCATTGCGAAGGCTATCAATGGCTTTTATCACGTCCTGAGGGTTTGCTGTGATTTTTGCTTTCAGCCAGTATTTAAAATTTCCCATATTCCATTTTTCGTCAATAAGTTCTGTCTGGACAATTCCCGCTGTCAGAGTAACTATCTGGTCTTTTGTCAGTTTAAAGTTCTTCACCTCTGTTTGGCTTTCCAGATATGTCCCCAGTTCCGCCAAAATAAGCCTTTTGACTTCACGTAAAGCCATCGTGCGGCTTGAGTTTTTGCTGTCTTTATCACTGGCCTGGTATGTGTATTCTTTAGTGAAGGTTTTTGTTTCTGCACTGACGATATTGGCAAGGAATAGGAAAGATAGAATTAATGCTAAAATAAAACAGGATACATTTTCAAGTATTGATCGGATATTCATTTAACAGTCCTCCGTGGTTCAATTGATGAAATGTTTGGCATTAATACCATAATCGCGGTGGAAATAATATCAATGATTTCAGATTAAAGTCAATCCAATTAGCGACGTCAAACTATACAGCCCTGATTTTTCTGTGGCGATAGTATCTCAGGGGAATCACGATGACGAAAAAGGGGATCATGTACATGGCTGCGACCATCGGCTCGACCGGGCCGAAAAACTCGGAGGCAAAAACAATCACCAGCACATTATTGAGGTTACCCAGCATTACCGCGCCGGCCAATTGATTTTGCAGCGTGCTTTTGCGGAAGAAGAATATTCCAACAAGACAATAGATGGCCCCAAGCACAAAGGTCACAGCAGTCGCCATAATAATCACACCCGGTTCTTTTTTGAAAAAAGGCGCGTAGCGGTAGAAAACACCCAGGTTGATCAGCGCAAAAAGCAACAGTGAAAGGGGAAACTGTATTTTTATTATCGGGGCGATCAGTTTTGGCATCAGGAGTCGAATCGCTTCAACGGCGATGATGGGAACAAAAATTACCAGCGCCAGCATGCGGAGCATGGAGACAAAGGAAATCGCAACATCCTTCGCGGCAACAATCTTAATAAGAGCCGGCAGTGTAAAAGGCGCGAGCGCCGAGGTGATCACAACCACCACCAAGACAAGTGAACTGTTGCCTTTGACCATATTCGATATCATCGGGGCAACAACGCCTGTGGAAACTCCCGTCAGAAGCAAGGCGGAAAGAGCGTAAGACGGAGCCACATAATAGAAAACAAAATAGATAAGAATGGGCAAAATGGTCAGCTTTATCACTGTAAAGGCAAGAATTTGCGTGCGATGGCCTTTAAGCGCAATCCAGACATCGTCGAGTTCAATAGATAAGTAACTGAGAAAAAAGTTGGCCATCACACAATACACAGGCAAAACCTGAAATAAAGAACCAAAATCAGGGAAAATAATGGCAATGATCAGAGAAGATATAACGACAATGATCAGCAGAAAATCGTTTAAGCGAAATGGCGTTTGCATGGATGTTAAATATCAGAGAACGCTTATCTTATCAAGATCTTTCATGTTTAATATATATTGACTTGCGGTCATTTTTTGCTTACAATACCTTCACTAAAAAATTACTATCCCACTAAGTAAAGGAGAACCAAAGATATGGCATCAAATTTTTTGTATTCAACACGCGATCAGAAGTTTATTTTGAAAGAATGGCTCGACATGTCCAAGGTCTTTGAGGCTGGACGCTTCAAAGGAGGTTATTCTGTCGATGACATTGATTCCATCCTGGAAAATGCTATGAAAATAGCCAAAGAAGCTATTGCGCCCACCAACGACGATGGCGATACGCTTCATGCTGTTTATAAAAACGGCAAAGTTACCACCCCTGAATCCTTTAAAAAAGCTTATTGGACTGTCCAGGAAAACGGTCTGGGTTCAAGCAATGCCGATCACAGTGACCCCAGCTCTATGCCGCTGTGCGTAATGGGCGCGATCAATGAGTATCTTGCCGCCGCCAATGCCGCACTCGGCCCTTATGCCATGGCCACAACCGGATCATCAGGATTGATTCGAGATTTCGGCAGTGATAAGGTTAAAAAGATTTTTCTGCCCAAAATGTTCAGTGGAAAATGGGCCGGCACCATGGATTTGACCGAACCCAACAGCGGTTCCGACGTGGGCGATATCATCACCAAAGCTTTTCCCACAGATGAGCCGGGCGTCTACAAAATTGTCGGCACCAAATGTTTTATCACCGGCGGCGAACAGGACATCACCGAAAACATCATTCACCTGGCGCTGGCCCGCATTGAAGGCGGCGTAAAAGGCACCAAAGGGATATCGCTGTTTGTCGTGCCGAAGTTCTGGCCTACGGCGGCAGGCGAAGTCGGAGAATTCAACGATGTCAATTGCGGTGGTATCGAACACAAACTGGGTATCCGGGGTTCAGCCACCAGCATCGTTAATTTCGGTGAAGAAAACAAGTGCCGGGGCTACCTCTTAGGCGATGCGCCTGTGGAAGGAAAAGGGCAGGGCATGGCCCAGATGTTCCAGATGATGAATGAAGAACGCGCAGTTACCGGGCTTGCGGCATTATCTGCTGCCACGGTTTCTTATAACAATGCGGCCATGTATGCCAGCGGCCGTATTCAGGGACGTCAGATCACCAATCCCAAAGCCGGAAGAGTCTCTATCATTCAGCACGAGGATGTACGCCGCATGCTGATGTATCAAAAATCCATCACCGATGCCAGCCGGGCAATGGTTGCCATGTCTTACTACGCAATGGACATCGCGGAAAACTCGGCTGACGAAAATGACAAAAAACGCGCCAAGACCCTTGTGGAAGTCAACACGCCGATCATCAAAGCATGGATTTCTGATATGGCGTTCCTTAGCATTTCTGAGGCTATGCAATGCTACGGCGGCTATGGATTTTCTGAAGATTATCCCATCGCGCAGCAGCTTCGAGACTGCCGGATTTACCCCATCTGGGAAGGGACCAACTATATTCAATCCATGGATTTAATTGGCCGTAAATGGATGATGGCCGGAGGACAGGTGTTTGCTTCGTGGTTCGCGGAACTGGAAAAATTTGTTGCCGATAACAAAGAGAATAAAATTTTCAGTGCGCAAATCGCCCTGTTGTCTGAGGCATTAAACCAATACAAAGAAATCCAGACAACTATGGCCGGATACTTGGGCCAGGGCAAGTTTGGCATGATCGGTTTCTTTGCCACTCGAATTCTCCATGCCACAGGCTATACATACGGCGCGAAGCTCCTGCTTGAGCATGCTCTCATCGCTCAGAAGAAAATCGACGAGTTGGGCAAAGAGCATTTTGAATACCCGTACTATGCCGGTAAAGTGGCTTCCGCGAAGTTCTTCGCCCACAACATCCTTCCCAATGTGGGAATGATTCTGCGGATCATCAAAGAAGGCGATAACTCCGTTATGGAAATCCCCGAAGCATCCTTCCTGTTTGAATAGTGTATCTCTGAGGGGCGGTGTAATGCCGCCCCTCACTTCCTCAGAGCTTGAAATATATTTCTACTTGCAATAAACAACTATAATGATAGTATTTCCGTCAAACTATATATCCAGAGAATGGGGAAATAGTAATGGCAGATACAGATATAACTGAAAAAACTCTTTACGCGTTAGTCATCATGAACACCGCCATAAAGAATGTGCGGCTCTACCCTCCTACCAGTGCCACGATCGTAAGCGCCATTGACAGGCTTCATCAGGCATTTGAAGAAATGCTTGAACAGGAAAACCCGATAGTCTTTTCCGAATCAGAAAAAAGCATCCTTGTCTGCGGCAAACCTTTAAAACAGAAGGATCAGGAGAAAGTTCAGGTTGTGGCACTACTGGGCATCCTTCTTAGCTTCGGCCTCAAAAGTCTTTCCTTTGGCAAGGGCATGGAAAAAGCAGAACTGAGCGCCTTTACCGAAATAATCTCCAGAAAGCCGGATGTGATAAAAAGCGAGGGCGGCCTATCCCAGATTCTGGCCAATAATAATGTGACACATATTTATCTGGATCAAAAAGTATATGTGGCAATGGATAAAGATCACCAAATCATATCGAGCCTTGATATCACCGATGATCAGATTACCAATTTCTTTATCAGCGCTCATCCGGAACTGGCGGCCGATCCTCAGAAACTTCAGGAAAAGATCAAGGACCCGGAATTGTTATCGCAGGCTTTTCAGGCCGGATTAGCACAACTGATCGCGCAGAAAGGCACTCTGTCTGATGTTCAGCTTACTGAAAGCCTGGGAAACATGATCGGCCTTTTAGACAAAGTTACCGGGTCTCTTGCGCAAAAAGATAGAGAAAATGTATCAAAAAATATCGGGGATGCCATTATCAATACAGATGCTGATATGGCCTTCGAATTAACAACGAAAAATATTGAACATCTTTTCGGCGGCGTTCTTCTGCAATATCTTATCAACAAACTCGAAGATAATAAATATACCGGAGGACAAAAAACAGGAGAGGGAGAGGGAGAAGGAACTGGATGCGCGGGTGAAGCAGGTTCGGGTGGAACCGTTAGCGGTCAAGGCGATGCTGAGAGACAGGAAAAGATCGATTTTAAAAACAGACTTCTGGCAGTTTCCGCAAAGCTGAGCGAGCGTCTGAAAGAAAATGAAAAAAATGTGCTTGATGAATCGCTCATGTCCGTCCTGCCCAAAATTATTGAACAGCTCATAGCCCATAAAGAACAAGAAACTATGGAAAAGATCATCAGCCATCTAGCAAATAATCTGTTGAGCGAAAATGAAGAGGTGCGCGCAAGCGCCGCCAAAGCATTAACCGATGTAATTGCCACCCTTCCACCGGAACGTAGAGCAGAAATGATCGGGGGCTTATCCGGACGATTAATTAAATGGATCAAAATCGAAACATCGGTAACGCCTGCCTATAAGACTATCTGTGACTACTTACAAAACATCTTGCAGGATTTTATCTATCAAATGCGCTTTCCCGAAACAATTCCGCTTCTTGATGTTTTCGACGAAATTAATTCCGGCACGCTGAAAAAGAATGAGGCGATCCGTGAGGTCTGCGCGCAGCTTATCCGCAATCTGGCAACCGAAGTTAATATCACCCTTCTTTTTAAAGAATTCAAGACCAATGCGCAGAATAAAAAAGATGAAGCAGGCAAAGTATTGTCGATGTTTGGGAATATCACAATCAATCGCATGCTTGATAACCTTCAGGAAGACATTGACAGCGATGAGCGCGTGCGCATTATGCATCTGATTATCGGAACAGGGCAAAGAGCCATTCCTCTTGTACGGGAGCGCATCCATAAAGACGAACCCTGGTATTACCTGCGGAATATGGCCTATCTACTGGGGCAAATTGGCAATGAAGAAAGCGCCGGAGCGCTTCAGCCACTTCTGCGTCATAAAAATGAGCGGCTGCGGCAGGAAGCTTTAAAAAGTATTTTGCGGACAGGAGGAAAACGAAGAGGGCAGTTACTCATCTCCGCATTGCAAAGCGCTGATGATAAATTCAAGTTAAGCCTCATTGATGCACTAGGCAGCGCGAAAGCTGTGGATAGTGTGCCTGAGCTTCTTAATATACTCACAACTCGACCATTTGTAACTGCGACTGCGCGGGTGCTTCTTGAAGAAAGCATCTGCACAGCCCTTGGCGCCATTGGCTCAGCGGAAGCAATACCTGTTCTTTCTGAAATTGCCGGGTTAAAATCATTTTTTTCTATCAGCTCTTATCCTGATAAATTAAAAGCGGTAGCAGCAAGAGCGCTGGAATCTATTCGAAAGAAGCAGACGGCTGGGATGCCGAAGATTGATACCAAGTAGCTTTCAAACAATAAACTAATTGGTAATTTCCGATCCCCTGCCTGTGCAAGGGACCGGAAATGAATTGACTATTTCTTTTTGCCTGCGGGTTTGGCAGCTCCGGCAGCGGGAGCTTTAGTGTCGAGCAGTTCCACTTCAAAGATTAGTGTAGCGCCGCCCGGAATAACGGGAGGTCTTCCCTCATCGCCGTAAGCAATGGTTGAGGGGCAGACCAGTTTGGCCTTTCCGCCGACCTTCATTTTGGAGACACCTTCCGACCAGCACTTGATAACCTGGTTGAGCGGAAATTCTATGGGCTGACCGCGTTTTATGGAGCTATCAAATTCCTTACCGTCAACAAGAGTGCCTGCATAATGCACTTTCACAACGTCTGTGTTTTTGGGCTGTTTGCCTGTGCCCGCTGTGATTGGCACATAGATAAGCCCGGAATCAGTCTTTACGGCTCCCTTTTCTTTGGCCGCGTTTTCTATGTAATCTTTAGATTTGGCCTTTTCCTTTTCTGCGGAAGTTTTCATTCTTGCCTGGGCAAGCTCGCTGATTTGTCTCCCATAGGTTTCCGGCTCGGCAATTACTTTCTTGCCACTTGCCTTATCGGCGATGCCCTGCTGGACATAGTCTAATTCATCCGAGGTAAAGGCAAAAAACTCAAGCTGCCTGCCAATGGTAACTCCGATTGCATACAGGGCTTTCTGCTCGTCAGTTGATGGATCTGACGAGGCAAAAGCCGGAACCGCCAGCATGACGATAAATAGTGTAACAATAATTTTACGCATATTACTCCTTTCCGTGGTGCTAATTTTTATTGATATGAGTTTATCTCTCAATATCTAAGGGAGCGGACTATAAAACTAAATATTTCCTTAGTCAACATGTTTTAGAAATGCTATTAAATTTTCTTGACTTTATATGCTTTTATGATAAGTCAACTTGCCAGCGGTGATTTAAAGTAAATTGCTCCGCTTAATAAATGTGCTAAAGCACTGTAAAATCAATTAACCGCAAATTGAACCCGTGCTTTGACACGGGTTTTTTAATGAGACTCAAGTTTCAAAAGCGAAGCGCATTGAAACTTGTTAGTCGAATTATCCCCGAAGCGAAGCGTAGTGGGATAAAATTTTACCGTTGTAAAAATGATTTATAAAGGAGATTATTAAAATGCAGATTTCGTCAGAAAGCGTCAAAGTTGGTCATCCGGATATTGTTGCCGATGTCATCGCTGCAAATGTTATCGCGGAAATCCTGAAAGAGGAAAAGAAAATAGGTCTGGATTTGAGTAACATGCCTCATTGCGGTATCGAGGTATTTTTGGGCAAAGGTATTTGTCTTGTCGGTGGAGAAGTGCGGACAAGAGCCTACGTTGATATTGACAATATTGCCCGCAAGTCCGTACTGGATATCGGCTACAACGACACGGCGGTTGGGTTAAATGGCAACCTGATGGGTGTTTTAAATGCCATTATTCCGCAATCTCCGGATATCAACCAGGGAACAAGCTGTCTTTTGAACAAGGACAAGGAAATCGGCGCCGGAGATCAGGGGATTATGTATGGCTTTGCCTGTAATGAAACGCCGGAACTTCTGCCTCTTCCCTATGTTTTGGTGAGCAGGATGATGCGGGCTTTTGAGAATTGCGGCGATCCGATTTTTGCGCCGGACGGCAAGGGACAGGTTTCGGTTGATTATGATATTTCGGCAGGCAAGCCTCTTCGTCTGGCCAAGGTTCTTATGTCCAACTCTATTGATTACCGTTTTGTCAAGGGCAATCGCAATGTTGTTCGGGAAAAAGCCAAAAAGATAGCCTTTGATTGTCTGAAAGATTGTGTCGATAAGAAAACAGAGTTTCTCTTTAATCCCACAGGTGAATGGGATGCCATCAATTCCTGCAGCGCTGCCGATTCCGGTGTGACTGGCCGCAAGCTAGTGGTGCAGTTTTACGGCGGCTATCCCGGCGCGCAATTAGGCGGCGGCGCGGTGGTAAATAAAACTCCGGAAAAAGTTGATTGCTCAGCCGCTTTCGGCGCACGCCATGTGGCAAAAAATATTGTTGCTGCGGGGCTTGCCTCCAAATGCTCCGTCCAGTTGGCCTATGCTATCGGCATTGCCCGCCCCTTCTCGATTTATGTCAATACATTTGGGACAGGAAAAATATCCGACGAAAAGCTCGAAAAAATAATTGAGGAACTCTTTGACCTTACTCCGGAAGGTATGATTGAAAAGTTTGGTTTGCTTAACGCTGATATTTACCGCAGGATTTCCAAAACGTTTTTTCTGGATAACTACCCCTGGGAAAAAACTGATATGATCAAAAAACTGCAACAGGCAGCGAAAGCTTAAGAATGTTGAATTGCGACAGAGTGACCAGGCCGAAGGAATCCCATAAGATCAATGGTTTCCACCTTCGGCCTTTTTAATGAGACTCGAATTTCAGAAATCGAAGATGACCTTTAGGTTACGCAGTGCGCTGAAATTCGTTAGTCGAATTATCCCCGAAGCACAGCGTAGGGGATTAATGGCACAGTTTTCATAAATGCAGTGCGACGAAACTTTTAAGTCGACTTATCCCGCCACTGGCGGGATAAGGTGGATTGTATAATACTTGTGCCTTAAAGTGTAACCTGGATTATTATCAGTGAGAAAAATTATTCTTAAAAAAAACATAGAAGATATTGAACCGCTCCGTAATCTTCTGGAACAAATAAAACAATCTGATCCCAAAGTTAATGTCAGCGGGCTGGTTGGCGCGTCACGCTCATACCTTGCTTCCCTCCTTTTTGCGCGTATCGAGCAGACACTTCTTGTTGTCTGTCCGGAAGAAAAAGAAGCGGCGGCAATGGCTCGCGATACGATTCTTTTTTTGGGGGAAGACAATGTAATTTACTACCCGCCGCTTGATTTCCGGGCAGTTGATATGTTCGCTCTGCAAAGACAGGAGGAATTAGTCCGCCTTGAAGTTCTGGCTAAACTGCAAATAAATCCGCAAACAGTTGTGGTTACCTCCGTCATTGCTTTGATGCAAAAAGTAATGCCTTACTCGCAGTTTAACGCCTACCTGCAAATAATTTCCACAGGTGACACGCTGGAACGAGAGGATTTTGGCGAGAACTTGCTGTCCGGCGGTTACAAAAAAGTCAGCCTGGTAGAAACGGCAGGGGAATTTAGTATACGCGGTAATATTATCGATATATTTCCGCCTACCGAAAAAAACCCGCTGCGCCTGGAAATGTCAGGTGACGAAATTGAATCTATTCGAACATTTGATAGCATCTCTCAGCGCTCTGTGGAGACAGTAAGTGCTTTTGTCATTTCGCCTGCAAGCGAAGTGATTATCACCTTGCCGGGGCTTGAGCTGGCCACGCGCAATATTAAGCGCCGAGCTGATGATCTTTCCCTTTCTCGCGAAATCCGCAACCGTCTTGTTGAAACATTGCAGAATAATCCGGCCAATTCCATAAATCCAGTCTTCCTGCCGCTTTTTTATGAAGCATACGACAATAGCGGTGAATCTCCGCAAAACAAGCTTTCGAACTTTTTGGAATATTTGCCGAAAAATACGCTGGTGGTTCTGGATGACCCGCTGGCCATAAGCCAGGCTGCCCCCGGTATTGAGCAGAATATCGACAAGTTGATGTTTAAAGCAAAAAACAACGGCAAGTTTTATCTGGAGAAAGAAAGCGCATATATCGACCTGACCATTATTTTAGCCGGGTTAGAGCGATTCGGACAAATATCCCTGACGGCTCTTCAGTTGGATGAGGCAGTGGATAACGCCTCCGGAGCTGTTGTTTTTGAGACTAACCAAAATCTGCAACGCGAAGAACCTCAGGCAGGTGAGATCAAGGAAGAAGCTCTTTTGCGACAAACTGCGGGAATGATTAAATTCTGGCTTTCCGCCGAAATGTTGATTGTTTTTATGTGCCCGACGCGTGAAGATTTGAACCGGATGCAGCACCTGCTTTCAGGCTATGATTTGCCCGTGCAGATTTCACCTTCGCCTGATTTGCTTCTGGACTTTATCCATAAGTGGAACGGCCTTCCTCAGCTTATTTTGTGGGAAGGGAAGATTTCTTCGAGTTTCATCTTTCCGGCGATGAAGCTTGCAGTACTTAGCGAGGAGGAAATATTTGTAAAAAAAGTTATCCGCCGCCGTACAAGGCAGACGCTGGAGGGCACTTTTCTTAAATCTTTCGGCGAATTAAAAGAGGGTGATTTTGTTGTCCACACTGATTTTGGCATTGGTGCTTATCGCGGACTCAAAAAAATCAGCGTTGGTAAAATCGAAAATGATTTTTTAGTTATCGAGTATTTCGAGGGCGATAAACTCTACATGCCGGTGAACACTATGGAAAAAATCCAAAGGTATCTTGGCCCTGATGGTTATGTGCCGAAAATTGATAAGATGGGCGGAGCTTCCTGGGATGCCGTAAAGGAAAGGGTTAAAAAATCAGTGCGGGAGGTGGCCGAGGATCTGGTGGCCATTTATGCCGCACGTGAAGTGATGGAAAGAAAATCATTTGCGCCGCCGGATCGGATTTATGAGGAATTTTGCTCTACCTTTGAATTTGAAGAAACACCGGATCAGGCCAAAGCTATTGAAGATGTTCATCTGGATATGGATGATGTCAAGCCGATGGACAGGTTAATCTGCGGTGACGCGGGTTTCGGCAAAACGGAAGTTGCCATTCGCTCGGCATTTCGTGCTGTTATGGACGGCAAGCAGGTTGCCGTTTTGGTACCTACAACAATTCTGGCAGAGCAACATTACCAGACAATGGCCGCAAGACTTAGCGATTTCCCCATTCGTGTCGAGGTGCTCAATCGCTTTAAAAGTAATGCCGAACAGAAGAAAATCGTACAGGATTTAAAAAGCCAAAAGATAGATATTGTCGTGGGAACTCATCGCCTGATTTCCAAAGATGTTGAGTTTAAAGAACTGGGGCTGGTCATTATTGACGAAGAACAGCGTTTTGGTGTGGCGCACAAGGAAAAGCTGAAAAAAATGCGCACCCTTGTTGATGTGCTGACCCTTTCGGCAACGCCGATTCCGCGCACGCTTCATCTTTCCCTTGTAGGCATTCGGGATCTGTCCATCATCAACACGCCACCGGAAGACAGATTGCCCATTAAAACTTATGTGCTGGAGTTTGATGAAGATGCGATTAAAACCGCGGTAGAAAAAGAATTGGCGCGCAAAGGGCAGGTATTTTTTGTCCATGACCGGGTACGCTCTATTTACTCGATAGCACAGCTAGTCTCACGACTTGTACCGCAAGCTAGGGTCGGTGTCGTTCACGGGCAGATGAAACCTGCGGAAATTGAAAAAGCAATGGCGCAATTTGTAAGAAAGGATTACGATGTTCTGGTGTGCACCACAATCATAGGCTCCGGTCTGGATATTCCCTCGGCTAATACGATTATTATTAATCGCGCCGACAGATTCGGGCTTGCGCAGCTCTACCAGATTCGTGGCCGTGTCGGCCGTGCCAATAAGGAGGCTTTTGCCTACCTGCTTTTGGCCAAAGGGGCAATGCTTTCGCGCGAAGCGCTAAAAAGACTGCAGGTAATCAAAGATTTTTCTGATCCCGGTTCCGGCTTTCGGATTGCTTATAACGATCTGGAAATCCGCGGTGGCGGTAATTTGCTGGGACTTTCGCAGGCAGGTCATATAAGTGCTGTTGGCTATGAACTTTATACGGAGTTAATGGAGAAAACTGTTCGGGAAATTAAAGGCGACCCGGTTGACGAAGCAGAAGTGCAACCTGAAATTCAATTGGGAGTCTCCGCCTTCATTCCCGAGGAATATGTTGCAGATGTCAACCGCCGCTTGGTATTATACAAAAGAATATCTCTAGCTGCGACGGATGAGGATGTAAAGCTAATTCAAAGTGAATTGCAGGATTGTTATGGCGCGTTGCCTGAATCTGTGGAGAATTTATTGCAGGTGATTATCTTAAGAAATAGCTTAAAGCCGCTGAAAGTGAAAAAAATGGGTTACGACGGCAAATATTTGTATATTTATTTCCGGACGGCGACACCTGTTGATCCGGTAAAGATTATCGCGCTTTATCATAAGAAAATCAAAGAATTACGCTTCACGCCGGATTATAAATTGTATCTTCCGGCACCCAATCTTCCCGAAACGGAAAGATTGACCAAGGCAAATTTGTTGTTAAAGATGCTTGCTCAATAAGCACAAGAAGGATATGCTTCTATATTATGAATAATACGAAATTGCCTTTATGTCCCAAAATAATGTCTGTCATATTGAATTCCAAGTACGTCTTTTTTGTACTGGCATTTTTTTTGATTGTTGCTTGCGACAAGATTAATATTTTTTCAAAACCTTATGTGGCTACCGTAAACGACGCCAAGATTTATCTTGATGAGTATCAGGCACGGTTAAATCAAAAAATGCCCATGCTGCCGAAAGATCTTTTGTTAAATCAGTCCAACTCCAAGCGTATTGAAGAACAAGTCCTGGATGGGATGATTACAGAAAAAATTATGCTTTTGCGCGCAAAGGAATTGAATATTTCCGTAAGTAGCGGCGAGTTTGACGCTAAACTTAGTGAAATTATGAAAGATTACGGAGAAGGTTTTGCCAATTTACTTGTGCAGGCAAATGTCAGTTATGACGATTGGAAAGATGATATAAAAAAGGAAATGCTGATTAAAAAACTTGTCGCAGTTGATGTCAATGCCAATATTCGTGTGTCCGAAGATGAAGCGGAAGACTATTTTAATGAAAATCGCAATAGCTACAAGATGGAATCCCGCGCTAAAGTTTCTCAAATAGTAGTCAGCGATCTGGCCAAAGCAAGGGAGGTAGAGGCAAGATTGAATGCCGGTGCTGATTTTGCCACAGTCGCCAAAGAGATGTCGATTGCCCCGGAAGCAAGCCAGGGTGGCGATTTGGGGTTTATCACCCGTCAGATCATGCCGGAACCATTGGATGACACCATTTTTAAATTACCCGTCAATAAAGTAAGCCCTGTTGTGCAAAGTAATTATGGTTTTCATGTTTTCAAGGTCTTGGCAATTCAATCGGCAAAAATCGGAAATTTCGCGGATATGAAAGAAGAAGTAGTAGCTCAAATTCGCGCACAGAAGGAAGATGCGGCGTTTACATCATGGATCGAGGCGTTAAAAATGAAAGCTGTAATTAAAAAGGAAAGTACAGTACTGAGAGAAAAAATTGAGAAGCGAAAATAAGAGGGGGGAAACTCTATGGAGTTGTGCAAAAGGTTTGTTTTAATTCTAAGTAGTGTAATGCTTTTATGCGCGCCGGTTGGCGCCGGGGTTGTGGATAAGGTTGTTGCTGTTGTTAATGATGAGGTAATTACCCTTGCCGAATTCAATACAGCCTTCGATCCTGTCCAGAAAAACATAGAGGCTAATTATAAGGGGCCGGATAAAGGTGCGCTTATTAACCAGTACAAGGAAGTTGTTTTGAAACGCCTTGTTGATAATTTACTAATTGAGCAGGAAGCTAAAAAATTAGGCAAGAACATTGCGATTAAAGACGAAGAAGTAATGGATGTGATCAGGGATATGATCGCGAAAAAAAAATCCAACATGGAAGAGTTCAAAAAGAATCTTGCCCGTGAAGGCAGTTCGCTTGAATCTTTGAAAAAAGATATAAGAAGCCAAATGTTGCGGATGAAGTTATTGCGTTGGGAAATTAAATCTAAAGTAATGGTCAGCGATGAGGAAATAGGCGAGTACTATGACAAAAACAGGCAGGACTACGAAGGCAGAGAAGCTGTCCGGTTAAAACAAATATTTTTAGCTATTCCCGCTAAAGCGGATAAGCAAACAAAAGCCAAAATTAAAGCGGAGGCCGAGAAGTTGCGTAAACGCGCCCTTTCCGGTGAACAGTTTGAGATGCTTGCCGTAAAGTATTCTCAGGGACCTGGGGCGGAACAAGGTGGTGATATCGGTTTTGTCGAGAAAGGCACAATCCTTGCCGCAGTGGAAAAGGCAGCGTTTAACCTGCCTATGGGGCAATTAAGCGAAGTGATAGAGTCCGACCTCGGATTTCATATTATTATGGCTGTGGATAAGAAGGGCGCTGGACTAAAACCCATCGCGGCAGTGCGGGAAGAAATCAGGGCAAAAATCGAAGATGAGAAATTGGAAAAGAAATATGAAGAATGGATCAATTCTGTCCGGAAAAAGACGTTTATTGAAATAAAAGCGCAGTAAGCAGTAAAGCAATATATGGATGCAATAAGAATCAAAGGCGCTTCCCAGCATAATTTAAAAAATGTAAGTTTAGATATACCTCGTGATAAACTTGTTGTGATTACCGGTGTTAGCGGTTCCGGTAAATCTTCACTGGCATTCGATACTATTTATGCCGAAGGACAAAGGCGTTATGTGGAATCACTTTCCACGTATGCCCGTCAATTTATCGGGCAAATGGATAAGCCCGATGTGGAATCAATTGAAGGCCTCTCGCCGGCTATAGCTATTGAGCAGCGCACAGCCAGTCACAATCCCCGTTCAACTGTCGGCACAGTCACCGAAATTTATGACTACTTCCGCCTGCTTTATGCAGGCATTGGGATTTGTCATTGTTATCGCTGCGGTCGGGAAATTAAATCGCAGACAATTGATAGTATCGTGGAAAACATTCTTGCCCTGCCGGTAAATACGCGCTTCAGTATTCTGGCGCCACTGGTACGCGGCAAGAAAGGTGAATTCGCAAAAGAACTGAAAAGGCTTCAGAAAGAAGGATTCGCGCGTGTCCGGATTGACAAAGAGCTTAGAGATCTGGCAGACGAAATACAACTTACAAAAACAAAGCGCCACGATATTGATTTGATTGTTGACCGCCTGGTATTAAAAGAAGGCGTGAGAAAGAGGCTGCGTGATTCTCTGGAGATCGCCTCAAGCCGCGCCGAAGGGCTTGTGCGCATAGTTTTGCAAAGTGGCGAAGAAATGCTTTACAGTGAAAAATACGCCTGCCCGGATTGCGGCATAAGTATTCCTGCTCTTACACCTCGCATGTTTTCCTTTAATAGTCCCTATGGCGCCTGTCCTGACTGCAATGGGCTGGGTTCCCGCACGCATTTTGCCGTGGATCTGGTTGTGCCGGATGCCGGCCTTTCATTAAGGGAAGGGGCGGTCGCTCCCTGGGCTGGCCGTAATTCTCTTTATTACCATAATATGCTCGACGCGCTCTGTACTCATTATGGTTTTGATATTCATACACCATTTAATAAATTACCGGAAAAAATTCAGAAAGTTCTCCTTTATGGATCGGGAACAGAAAACATTAAATTTTATTCCGACCGCCCGGATAAAAGATATTTCGTTCATCGTCCCTTTGAAGGAGCCATAAAACAACTTGAGCGCCGCTGGCGGGAAACAGCATCAACCGCTGTACGCAATGATTTAGGCCAATACATCGATCTAAGCGCCTGCGATACCTGTCATGGAGCACGCCTGAAAGAAGAAACCCTGGCGGTTAAGGTAGGTTCAAAAAATATTTATGAACTCTGCCAGCTTTCGATTCGCGAATGCTATAATTTTTTTGACAAGCTATCCTTATCATCTCAGGAAAAAATCATCTCCGAAAGAATCCTTAAAGAAATAAAAAGTCGCCTGCAATTTCTGCTCAATGTCGGCATGGATTATTTAAGTTTACAGAGAGCCACCTTGTCTTTATCGGGCGGTGAAAGCCAGCGCATCCGGCTGGCAACGCAAATCGGCTCCGGGTTGATGGGCGTTTTGTATGTGCTCGATGAACCTACTGTGGGGTTGCACCAGAGAGACAATTTGCGCCTGATTGATACATTAAAAAAGCTGCGCGATATGGGCAATACTGTTTTGGTTGTAGAACATGATGCCGATATGATGTTTAAATGCGATCATATTGTTGATATGGGGCCGGGGGCCGGAGCGCACGGCGGGCATGTTGTTTTTCAAGGAACTCCGGAAGAAATCATTAAAGATGACAAATCTCTTACCGGTCGCTTTCTATCCGGCAGGGATTCCATCGCAATGCCTGCTAAAAGGCGTTCAATTGCGGGCAGGCACATCGTTTTGGAAGGAGCCAGCGAAAACAATCTTAAAAATATTGATATTAAAATACCGGTGGGAGTGTTCACCGCGATAACCGGTGTATCGGGTTCCGGTAAAAGCACCATGATTATTGAAACTCTTTATAAAGTAATGGCGCGTCGTTTGAATCAGCAGGAAGGATCCATGGGGAAAATTAAAAAGGTTGTTGATTTGGGCGGTATTGAACGGGTTATCATGATCAATCAGCAGCCTATCGGCCGGACGCCGCGATCAAATCCGGTAACTTACACGGGAATATTTTCTTTTATTCGCGAGTTGTTTGCCAATCTCCCCGAAGCGCGGGTTCGCGGCTATAAGCCCGGAAGGTTCAGCTTCAACGTGAAAGGCGGCCGTTGCGAGGCTTGTGAAGGTAATGGTTTAAATAAAATTGAAATGCATTTTCTGCCGGATGTATATGTGACTTGTGATGTTTGCCACGGCAAACGATTTAACCAGGACACGCTAGATATTAAATATAAGGATCAAAGTGTTGCCGATATTCTGGAGATGACGGTTACTCAGGCACTGGCATTTTTTTCCAATATTCCGCAGATAAAATCTCATCTGCAATTATTCAGTGAAGTTGGCTTAGGCTATATCTGCCTGGGGCAGTCGGCAACGACTCTTTCCGGTGGTGAAGCTCAGAGAATAAAGCTGGCGCGTGAACTGGGCAAACGACTCAACAGCAACACTCTTTATATTCTTGATGAACCAACTATTGGATTGCATTTCGCGGATATTCAAAAGTTGTTGGATGTTTTGACCCGCCTGGTGGATATGGGCAATACTCTGGTTGTTATTGAACACAATCTGGATGTGATCAAGTGCGCCGATTACATTATCGATCTGGGCCCGGAAGGCGGCCATGGAGGCGGCCAGATTGTTGCGGCAGGCACAGTAGAAGATGTGGCAAGCCAAGATCAATCCCCCACCGGCCAATTTTTAAGAAAAATTCTTTCATCGCGTCTCCATTTGCCAGATGCAGGGTAAGTGAAAACCACATTCAAAATCGTTTTGGGAAACCATTGCTAATTCGTTAAAATCGTGTTGACACATAAATTTTTGTTTCATATACTCTTTTTGAATAGTGTTTTGTCAATTAATCTAATAATGGAGGTAAAATGCATGAAGAGACTTATTCTGTTAATAGTTATAGTAACTCTGGCCGTCTGTTCCTATCCGGCTTATGCCAACGAGTGGATTGCCTGTGCAGGTGAAAATCAATCCTGCATAGTTCCCGGAACAAAGATGGTGCGATACGGGACGGGCGACCGATGGGCTATGAAAAAGGCAACCAATCGAATTTCCTGCAGTAATAGTGTGTTTGGTGATCCTGCACCGGGTGCGGGAAAAGCCTGTTATTATCAGGACTCTCAACCGTCGGATAAAGAATTTCGACAACCATCAGGACATGATGACAGTCGTCAAGATCGTGGGGTACGTTCA
>SESG01022611.1_pt1 | contig 28998 bp, 21 predicted proteins | sample 3171421 | NCBI WGS metagenome assembly SESG01 (sample SAMN10866946, study PRJNA518727) | freshwater metagenome | biome: subpolar coniferous forest; feature: holomictic lake; material: water; isolation source: holomictic Lake 227, 6 m and 8 m depth | place: Canada: near Kenora, Ontario | collected...
TATGCAAAGGATATAATAAATGGTAGATCAATTTATATTTACCCCCCGATTAATGAACCTTGTCATTGTCTTCAATATTCTTATTACTCCCAAATTCCGCGCAGATTTGAGTAACGATAGTCTCCATCCTCATCCGGCGCGACCCTTTTACTAAAATCCAATCGCCCTTTTTTAAATATTTTTTTAAGAACAAAATGCCTTCTTTGCTATTCTCCATAATGAAAATATTTTCCTGCGACATGCCACCATCGATTGCGGCGGCGGCAATAACTGCCGAATATTCACCCTGAAGGAAAGCAGCGTTGACACCTATCGTTCCCAGAAGCGTCCCGATTCTGCGGTGCATTTCGAAAGCGGCATCTCCCAACTCCAGCATGTCTCCTAAAAATACATAACCACCATGATTGCCTTTCAGAGCCTTCAGCGTCAGCAGGGCTTCCCGCACGGACGCCGGATTGGCATTATAAGAATCATCTATTATATAAGCGCCGTTTTGCAGCTTGATCATTTCCATGCGTCCGCCGACCGGTAAAAATGCCGAAAGTCCTTTCCTAATTGTCTCCGGATCAATTCCCGCGGTCCACGAGCAGGCTGCGGCGGCCATGGCATTATATACATGATGAACACCGGCAATCTTCATTTCTACTTTTTGTGATAGGCCATTAATAATCAGATTAAAACGCATTCCACGGGCGCCATTTTTTTCAATGTCACTTACGGTTACATCCGCGTTAGGGCTCATGCTGAAATTGACGCGACGCCCATTCCATTTTTCGGCGATAATCTTCACCGCTTCATCATCAAGATTTGCAACAGCAATGCCCGCTTGCGGCATGTTCAAAAACAGATCTGATTTTTCTTGAGCCACAACACCTACTGAACCAAATCCTTCCAGATGCGCAGGCCCGATATTGGTGATAAGGCCTATGGAAGGCGCGGCAATCCGGGTTAATCTTTTGATTTCACCGCGAGTATTTGTCCCCATTTCCAGAATCGCCAATTCATGCTCCGCCCTTAAACGAAATATTGTTTGCGGCAATCCGATCAAATTGTTTAAATTTCCTTCCGTTTTCAAAACATTTTTTTGACTGCCGATAATTGCTGCCATCATCTCCTTTGTGGTTGTTTTACCCGAAGATCCGGTTATAGCGATCACAGGCAAAGAAAATCTTTGACGATAGTTGTGCGCCAAATCGCCTAGCGCCTGCAGCGTATCTGATACCTTAATTACCGAAACGGCTTTATCCAACTTTTCTAAATCCGGTATTGACGTATTACTGATGATAACCGAGGTAGCGCCTTTTTCCACAACCTTGCGCACAAAATCATGACCGTCAAAGTTTTCGCCCTGCAGAGCTATAAATATATTCCCTCTTTCCACCAGACGCGAATCCGTAGAAATTCCGGAAACAGTATTTTGCGATGCTCCGGAAATCAAGACTCCGCCTACTGCTTTTATCACCTGATCAATTGAAAACACTGGCTCGCAGTTACTCATCTATTTCTTGCTCCTCAAATCCAGCGCTATCGCCGCCACAATCCGGTCGTCAAAAGATATCTTTTTAGTTCCCAGAATCTGATAGTCTTCATGGCCTTTACCGGCAATCAAGACAATGTCTTCGGGACCAGCTTCCATTATGGCGGTTTCGATTGCCTTTCTTCTGTCGGGAATTACAGCAAAGCAGTGAACTCCACCATATTCAGACAAACGATCCGGATCTGCTTTTTTTGTTTTATTGCCATCAATTCCTTTTTCTATTTCCGCAATAATCGCAAGAGGATCTTCCAGGCGCGGATTATCCGACGTCACAATCGTCACGTCGCTGTAAAATGTTGCCGCCTCACCCATAAGCGGCCTCTTTCCTCTGTCTCTGTTCCCGCCGCACCCGAATACTGTGAGAATTCTTTTTTTCTTGAATTCCGCCAGATTTTGCAATACCTGCTTTAAGGCATCCGGCTTGTGCGCGTAATCAATAAGAACCGTAAAGCCGAAAGAAGAATCGATTCTTTCCAGTCGACCCGGTACATAAGATAGATTTTCTATTCCCGCCTTTATCAACGCTTCAGGAATTTGCAGAGCTTTCGCCGTGGCGGCAGCAGCAAGAATGTTGTAAATATTAAACTTGCCAACGAGCGGTGTCGAAATGAGAATGGCAACTCCTTCCAAATCAATGATGGATTTTATCCCGGAAAGCGACAATTCATAGTTGACAGCCTTAACTGAATTGTTTTTTTCAAGCCCGTAAGTCAATGCCGGCAATGCCACATCCTTTAAAATAATTTGTCCCCACTTATCATCGCGGTTAATTATCATTTTTGGGAGCTGACTCTTCTTGCTTTGCGGTAACACTTCGGCAAAAAATCGTTTCTTGGCCTGAAAGTAATTTTCCATGGTTAAATGATAATCAAGATGCTCATGAGTGAGATTGGTGAACACCCCCAGATCAAAATCACAATCGTCAATTCTTTTGAGGTCAATGGCGTGAGATGAAACTTCAGCAATGACATGAGTGACACCATCATCCGCCATCGCCCGGAGTATCTTTTGCATTTCATACGATTCCGGAGTTGTGTTGGCCGCGGGATATGTTTTATTATTGTAGCGATAATTTACCGTGCCTATAACTCCACATTTTAAGCCGGCCGCAGCAAGTATTGATTCTAAAATATATGTCGTTGTTGTTTTACCATTTGTTCCCGTAACACCGACTAAACATAATATGGCAGAGGGATCCCGAAAATAATTTTTGGCGAGCACTCCTAATGCCCGCCTGCTGCTGATCACCTTAATGGCTGTTACACCGGTTGGAACCTGAAAATCTTTTTCACAAACAATATAACGAGCACCGTGATTTACCGCATCGGCAATAAAATCATGACCGTCATGCGTCAGTCCGTGAATCGCAACAAACATCGAATTCTGCTCGCATTTATCGGCCGCGTAACAAAGAGTGGATACTTCGGCCTCATTATCCGCAGAAATATTTATTATATCTACACCATTAACTAATTGACTTAATTTCATATGCTCCTTAATTGCTCACCTCAAAGTCAACCCTGCAAACGCGATCTTCTCCTAAAACCCTGCCGGCCTGTGGATATTGGCGGACAGCCCAACCATTACCGGCAACTTTAAGTTCAATCGATTTAGATTTTGCTTTTTTCATTGCCTCTCTGATTGTCAAACCGCGAAAATCCGGCATGACGGATTCATCATTGTTTTCAACACCGCGCGCAGTGATAGTTTCTTGTGCCGATACTAGTTGCATTTTGTTTTGCTTACCTTGCTCAAAAATTGGCGTTACCCTGATATTGGTTTTAATACAGTTCAGTATTTGTTCACCGATACTTTTAAATACAGGCGCCGCGGCCACACCACCCCATTTATCCCGCTGCGGTTCATCCAATATCACCAGAATTGCCACCTGTGGATTATCGGCAGGGAAAAATCCCATAAACGATGTGCGCACTTTTTCCGAAGAATATACGTTACGGGAAAAATCAAACTTTTGGGAAGTTCCTGTTTTACCGGCAACCGCGACATTAACAATGTTGGCATTTTTCCCCGTGCCATCGACTGCACCGACAACCTCAGTCAGCATATTGGTGAGCCGCTTCGCCGTTTCGGCAGAAATAACTTTACGGACAACAGTCGGATTATACATCTTAATGGGAATATTACTTTTATCTGTGACACTCCGCAATATATACGGTTTCATTAAAACTCCACCATTGGCAATGGCGGACATTGCGGTGATCATCTGAATAGCGGTAACAGAAACACCCTGCCCGAAAGCAATTGTTGCAGCATCAACTTTTGTCCAATTTTTCACCGGTCGGACCACCCCCGGAGACTCGCCTGGCAAATCTATACCTGTCTTCGTTCCAAAACCGAAATTATCTATGTACTTATAAAATTTTTCTTTCCCCAATTTTTGAGCAATCTTGACTGAACCGATGTTGCTTGAATATTTCAATATGTCACGAACGGATAACTGCCCGTGACTTTTCTTGTTAGCTTCATGAATAACGCGGTTTGCCACTGCATAATTACCATCTTCACAAAAAAACTTTTCTGATTCTCTGATGGTTTTTTCCTCAAGAGCCCCTGCAACTAAAAAAGGCTTGAAAGTTGAACCTGGATCAAAATAATCAGTAACGGCTCGGTTACGCCACCTTTCCGGGGTCAGCCCGCTGATGTTATTAGGATTAAATCCCGCTTCATTAGCCATCGCTAAAATCTCTCCGGTTTTAGGATCCATAACTATAGCGATGCCGCCTTTGGCACCTTTGGACACAACAGCCTCTTTTAGATGTGTTTCCACAAGATATTGAATTCTGCTGTCGATGGTCAACACAAGATTTACGCTTTCATCTTCTTTAGCTTCATCGTTCCCTACACGTAAGAATATTTTTTTCCCTTTTGCATCGCGCCCCCAAGCCATCTTCTCGGGCTTGCCTTTTAAAATATCATCATATTTATTTTCCAATCCTTCCAAGCCATTGGCATCGACTCCGGCAAAACCAAGCAAATGCGCGGCCAGTTGTCCGTTTGGATAAAATCGTTTGGGCTCTTTAATCAGAAATATTCCTTCAATTTCGGCATTATCCACATTTGCTGCCTGATCCGGAGATATTCTCCGAGCCAGCCAGCAAAAACTTTTTGGCTCGACTATTTTTTTCAGAACTGCCTGTTTGTCTAAATTGAGAATTCCTGCAATTTTCTGAGCCGATTTAACGGGATCGGCAATTCGAGTAGGATCGGCACAAACAGAATCAGCTAAAACCGACACGGCAAGCTTCTCACCGTTACGATCATAGATCATCCCTCTTTCCGGCTGCAATTGGAGTGTTGTCGTATGTTGTTTTTGGGCTAAATTTTTTAATTTTTCACCGGAAAGTATTTGCAATTGAAACGCGCGGAATAACAAGACAATAAATGCTGCCAAAAAAATAATCAGAGCGGATGCAAGTCTGACTTTAATCCATTTTTTCCCGTCCATTGCCATATCATTCTCCCGATTTTTTCAAGACAATTATCTGGTCACTTTCAGGATAGGACATTTGTAATTTAGTTCTGGCAATATTTTCAATCCTCTGCGGAGACTTGAGCATCGCATATTCCAGTTTCAATCTTTTCTGTTCTTCTAACATCTGCTCTTTCGCGCTCATTTCTGCAGCAACATTATATTCCAACGCGATCATACGTGTATGCGATCCGATGTAAATCAGGAAAACAATCATCAGCACTATGGCAACAATAATGTAAGTTGAATATCTGGTACCAAAAGACGTTCCTCTGACCTCACGGACATCGGGCATAACCTGTACTGCGGCAGACTGTGCCATATTAAATCCTCTCAGCCACGCGCAACTTTGCGCTGCGTGCGCGTGGATTATTTTCAATTTCTTCAATCGATGGAATAATGGCCTTTTTCGTTATGCTTTTAAGTTCTGCTTCTTTTTGGCAGACGCAATAAGGTATATCTTTGGGGCAATCGCAGCCGCTGGCTAAATTCCGAAATTCATTTTTTACAAGACGATCTTCCAGTGAGTGAAAAGAAATAACGCAAAACCTGCCACCCGATTTTAAGTGCCGAGTAGCATCAATAATTGCCGGTTTTATATTATCGAGTTCATTGTTGACGGCAATTCGAATTGCTTGAAATGTTCTCGTGGCGGGATGAATCTTTTGCCACTTCAACTTTGCCGGCATGGAAGAGGCAACAATTGACGCTAACTGCGTGGTAGTTTCAATAGGCTTCAATTGCCTTTTTTGGAATATTGACCTGGCTATTCTTCCAGCCATTTTTTCTTCTCCGTAAGTTCTAATGATCTTTTCCAGCTCGCCCTGGGGAAAGCTGTTGACAATATCGTACGCGCTAAGCTTTATTTCATGATCCATCCGCATATCGAGCTTTGCCTCATGATTAAAGCTAAACCCTCTTTGAGCATCGTCGAGTTGATGCGAGGAAACACCTAAATCCAAAAGAACACCATCAACCTTTTCTATTTTTAAACTTGCAAGCACACTGCTCAAATCAACAAAATTAGCCTTTACCAGTACTTTGCGGGAACCAAATTGGGCCAACTTCCTTTCGGCTGCCTGTAGCGCTTCATTGTCACAATCGATCCCTACTAAAAACGCGTCCGTCTGACGAAGTATTTCAAAAGCATGACCCGCGCCCCCTACAGTACCATCGACATAAATTCCCGCTTTACCTACTAACAGCGAAGCAATAACTTCTTTGATCATTACCGGTTCGTGATGAAAGTCGCCATTCATCGCTAAATTCCCAGATCAGCCATATAATCGCTGAACTTATCAACATCGCCGCCGGTTTTCTTCATTTCCGCCTCAAATCGTTCTTTCGACCAAATCTCGATCACTTTAATCATGCCCGCCATGATGATGTCTTTTTCTAAATTGGCGTATTCGCGCAGCGCCGGCGGGATTAATACACGTCCCTGGCCGTCAAGACTGCAATCAACCGCCCCGGACATAAAAAACCTCTGGAACGATCGTACTTCTCTGCGCAAAATTGACTGGTGCGACACCTTCTCTTCAATGATCCGCCATTCATCATAGGGGAAAACCATCAAGTATCCATCCCAGTTGGTGATTACCATCTGGTTGTCATACTTTTCGGCAAACAATTCCCGAAACTTCGCAGGGAAAATTACCCTTCCCTTTTCGTCGATACTGTGATGATATTGGCCACGAAATACAGACACTGAATTCCCTCCACAATAAACCACTTTACTCCACGTGGCTGACTATAGAGAGAGAATTTTGCTTTGTCAAGAAAAATTTACGCATTTTTCTCGATTAAGTGATTTAAAATTACAGGGAAAATAGGGGAAATAGGACGCTAAAATTGTCGATAGGATAAAATTACGGCAATTTGTGGTTGGCTTTAAAGTAAAAAAACAATTGGTTGATAGCTTTAATATATTAATAATTCAATGGTTTAATAAATGGGAAGCATCTTGATTGAGGTAATCAGGCATTATTGTTTTTTATATTTGATGTCGCGATATTGCTTAGCTGCCTGATTATGCATATCCAGGGAAGCAGAAAAATAGTGCGTACCGTCTTTTTTAGAAACAAAATAAAGATAATTAACTTGCTCGGGGTCAAGCGCGGCATTTAAAGAATCAATTCCTGGATTGGCGATTGGCCCTGGCGGCAAGCCACGGACTACATACGTGTTGTATGGAGACTTTCTCTTCAAATGACTCCTTCTAATTTTTCCGCTAAAATCTTCCAAATCGTAAACAGCGGTCGGATCACTCTGCAGGGGCATTCTCATTTTGAGCCTGTTGTGAAATACCGCTGAAATCGTCTTCTTTTCCGGCTGATTTCCCGATTCTTTGCCCACAATAGAAGCAAAAGTAACAAATTGGTTGAGATCAACAAGGCCAAGCCCTTTCGCCCTTTTCTCCATTTCCGGTGTAACTCTTTTCAAGAACTCACTGTGCATTATTTTTATAATCTGACGCGTACTCATCGAATGGTCAAAATAATAAGTATTCGGAAAAAGATAACCTTCAATGGAGTTTGCCTTAATTCCCAATGTGTTGAGAAAATTACGGTCATGAGCCAGTGCGAGGAAAGTTTCTTTAACGATCAACCTATCCTTAATCAGAATTTCGGCAATTTCTTTAATAGTAAGATCTTCAGGAATCACTGTCCTATAATGCTTAACATCACCATTAACCAGTTTATCGAGAACTTCTCCTGGCGTCATGGCTACGCTGAATTCGTATTCGCCGGCCTGGATGGAACGAAAGGCTCTCTTCGTTAACGCCAGATAATAGAATAAATAACGGCTTTTTATTAATCCCACTTTATTAAGAATTTCAGTGACCTTAACAAAACTGGAACCAGTCGGTATATCAACGATCACCATTTCATCTTTGTTCCCATAGGGATTAATGGGAGTATATGAATAATGAATGAGTACCGCCAAAGCACCGACAAGGATGAAGATACCACACGCAAAAAGTATACGTAGCTCTGTTTTCTTTGATTTTTTCATTTTTCCCACATTTTAGAACGGACTTTGTGTTTACTATTTGCTCTTGAAAGCAAGATACTGTTGATAACCGAAGATGTCAAATGGAATTTATTTTAATTATAGAGGGGGATATTTCTCCCCCTCTTTGCACCCTGAAGGGCACAAGCAAAAGGGGGAGAAAATACAGATCTTCTACAGAATGTTTTTGTGCACGTAAACCGTCAGATCTCCCAGTCTGTTTGTATAGCTGCCATACTCGTTATCATACCAGCCGAAAATCTTAGCATGGACAACAGGCACTTTCATTGTCTTTTCCGAAAAAATCGCAAGCAGGTTTTCAGGCAGGTTAGGAATATGTGAGAGGTCCACATTAATAAATGCTGTTCGAACGTGATTAAATTGACCTTCAATGATCACAGCAGCGTCTACTCCAATTAAATCGGTAGAAACATTTTGCTCCATCGTGAATTTGACTAAATGTTCCGGATTACTTTCCGATGCTTTGCGGTAAATCTCATTAACCATTTTAGTGTCGAGTGTTGCCGCGCTGCCGGATTTATTATGACGCGCTTGAAAAGTTGCATTCAGAACAATCAAAGAAAGGGTACTCGTGGGGACTCTGATGGAATCGGCCATAAATCCGATGTTTTTTACTTCCGGTATTACCTGTCCCAGTGCTTCTGCGGCGTTCGTTGAGGTCAGGATAATGTTATTGAGAATGCTACGGTTCTTTCTCAAATCCTTTTCGCCGGCTTTGGGAATGCTATCGAGCACACTCTGGGTATTAGTAACGGCATGGATGGTGGACATTGAGGCCGTAAGAATAGTATTGGTTTCTTCATTTGCAAGCAGTGGTTTAACCATGTGAGCAAGGCCCGTCGTCGTACAGGAAGCGGCGGAAATGAGCTGATGCTTCTTCTGGTCGTAGGCGGTATGATTTATTCCGTAAATTAAGGTCACGGTATCATCAGGCACAGCGAGGCCTTTGTTCTTTATCTTGAATGGAGCGGAGTTGATTACTACTCTGGCACCACCTTGAAAGTGGCCGCGGAGCGATCCATTCTTTTCCCCTGCGGCTATGGTTGGATCCTTGAACTTTCCTGTGCAATCAACAACGATATCCGCGCCGTATTTGCGCCAGGGAATATCTGCCGGGTTTCTTGCTTCCCGCAGGATCGTAACTGGCACACCATCAATCAACATTTTACCGTTTTTTTCATCTGTGATCTGGATAGCACGCGTGGCTTTTATGCCGTGGAGAAATCGGTGAAGAAGGCCATAGGTAGCGTCTTTTTCTATTGCCTGCGCGATGGACTCCATGCTGGTTCCCGCTTCTCTTCCCAGATTGACAACAATTTCTTTAAAGTATTTTCTTGAAACATGATGCCACAGGGACAATTTGCCAATTCTGCCTAAACTATTGATTCCTAGAATTGCCGATCGATTTTCAAATACTTGAGTCTTTGCCATGATGAACTGCCTCCTTTAATTCCGTCTCAGCAAGAAACGAACTGAAAAATGGAATTGCATTGAATTTAAGTAGACGGCGTTATCGCCGCATACTATTATACTGAAGTTGGATTGTGAAGGTGAAATGATACTGATTGAAATACTCATACATCCTATCCCTTGAGAAAACCGAAACCTTCATACAAGAAAGGTTTGCTAAAGTCAATACTCAAAAGGGAGTAAAACAATTAACAACAACCACCTTTTTTATCAGCAGTTTTGCTGCCGGTATCAGGGCCGCAACAACATTCTCCTTCGCGTCCCAGCATGGAATTTATAACTGCGGCAGCGCAGCCTACACCGGATTGGACGAAAATAGCATTAGCGGGACAGTTCTGGCTGCAGGCGCCGCATTCCATGCAGGCATCACGATTCTGAATTACTGCATGCGAACTATTCATTTTAAATACTTCATGAGGGCAAACATCCAAGCACATTCCGCAGCCGGTGCATTTATCAACGTCTAGTTGCAACGTAACAACATCTTTAAGGTAAATTAAATTTTTCATTCTTTAGCTCCTATGAAATCAGGACTGCGCCTATCCATGTAATAATACCGACAACTATGGCCACAATCTGCAGAGGCAGCGCCCAGCGCATTTCCTTCTTTACTCCGGAAAGCGATGTGTAGGTGGATGCCCCGGTAAAGTTCATCGCTAAAAATGCCGATATTGCCGGAATTATCAGCAGCCATGCCAGGGTTTCAATCCTGCCCGGCCATGCTTGCAGGTTGATATTCCGCAGATAAAGAAGCGTCAGGGAAGTGACCATGCCGATAAATAAACCCTTAATCGAAAACGCCCGTCCCGGCAGATATGGCAATAGCAATGTGCTTAACACAGCACCTGAAACAATGGCGCAAAGGATTGCCAGAACAGCAAAAAAACCGTAGCTGCCAGCATTATTCCAGAATCCAGCTGGGCCAATAATGCCACTGATAATCAACAAAACAGGTGCGATAATCAGAAACGCTTTTAGTGCTTCCATAAGTTCAATGGGGATCAGCACAGCTCTTTCTTTTAAAGGAAAAGTTATTATCCGCATTTGCGTGGTTGCCTTGGAACCGGCATCAAGATAAGCCGGTAAATCTTCCGCTCGTACCGGGCCATATTTAACTTTAAATCCCGAGAGCTTCGCTACAATGTGTGCTGCCACTCCCGGCGCGCCCAGTTGGGGCAGGATTAATTTCCTGTGTTTTACAATATTGGCAAGGCCACTTGATTTTATTCTTCCGACGAGTTCATCCGTGCCAAAAGTGCCTTTACCTGCAGCGCACCAAACATTAATACCGTCAGTGTCTAAAACCAGAATCCAGGCATCACGTCCAGGAAGTGCATTGCGCAAACGATCAAAGCTCATCTTGTAATTGGCGGTAACTAAAACAGGTGAGGTATCATGCGGATTGCCCAGAGCGTATAGGCCTGGGGACACGCTGTAATCCATTCGAAATACGCCGAAACGCGCTTTGATTGTTCCCCAGTGATCAAGCCTGCTTAAAGTCGATGATACTTGCGGCAAAAGGCCTGCAGACGTGAGTATTGATCCGCTAACGAAAGGTTGATTAAGCGGAGCGACTGCATTTTGGGCAGACTTTACGGTACTGCCGCATCCGCAGTTAGATTCGGCTTTTATGATCGGGAATTCAAATTTATTTTTGGAATCAGAACCATTTTCATTTATTTTCATTAACATAGTTTTATAATGCAAGCATTTCTCCATTTGTCAATAAAAAATGACATAAAAAATGATGGGGTTTCCTTATTACTTTCCTCGAAAATTTGTTCAGAAACATGTCACGACATTTATACCCTACGGAACCTATCATTGGCGACAAAGCCTTTTTCATCGGCAGACATTTCCGACTGGAGTCTTTTTACAAAATACATCGCCACAGCACCTTTGTTCTTGGCAAAGATCTCACCGCGTGCCTCTGTTTCAAAATAATTCTTCACAATCTCATATGTTGAATTAGAGATATTCACGCGACCTCTTTCACCTGAAGACTCCATGCGACTGGCAAGGTTCACCGCGTCACCCCAGACATCATAAACAAATTTTTTCTCACCGACAACACCAGCCATCAGTGGCCCGGTATTTACTCCTATCCTCAGTTCAAAAATTGGTTTACCCATTTTAACTTTTTCATCATTAACACGTTTCATCGAATCCTGTATTTCTATTGCCGCCAACACACATTTCATCGCATGAGTATCGCTTGCCATAGGCACACCGCCAACAAACATATATGAATCGCCAATGGTTTTTAATTTTTCCAGCGAATACTTGTCCATTACATGGTCGAAAATGGAAAACAATTTATCAAGTTCGGCAACAAGCTCTTCCGGTGTCAATGTTTCGCTAATTTTGGTGAAGCCGACAAAATCGGTAAATACAATTGTAGCACTGTTATAGTACACCGGTTTGACAAAACCGTTTTCTTTTAATTCTTTAGCGACCGAAACCGGAAGTATATTTAAAAGCAGTTTGTCGATTTTGATCTTGTCGAGTTTAAGTTCCTCTCTTTGATCAACAATTTTGCGCGAATTTTTCCAGTTGTTAAAACGCACGTGATCCATCAATATAACAAAAACTGATGTCACCAGAAAACACGCTATCAGGTTATTAAAACTGTACATTTCACGGACAGAATTTATAGACATCCCCCGCACAGAACCTACTATCAAAAATGTTGCAAGCGAACAAAAAAGTATGGACAAAGAAGCCCTGCGTTTGAGAGGAATAACAGCGGCCATCGTAGTTACAAATAAATATCCGCCGAAATAAACAGAGTCCCCCTTAGTCAAAGCTGTTATAGTCGCTGTTGCAATCTCCCAATATACGCCGCTGACAGTAAGTATCAGTAAACTGCGATGTTCAAATTTTTTTGTCAAATGCAGGATAAATACTGTGAAACCGAGGATAGAAAAACCAATTCTTAATGCAATGAGTAAAGGTTCATGGGGATAAAGCTGCATATCCAATGGTATATATGAGATGTACGCAACAGTCATAAGGATTGATGCAAGAGGGATGAGCCTGCTGCATTGATAATTTAATTCTCCCTGAAATGTCGGCGGTGCATCACCTCTTTCCTTGAATAGTGCAAATGTGGACAGGATTTTCTTTAAAAAAGTTGCTATTGCCGTCACAGTATCCCCCATAGATAATAAGCTTGAATCGATAATAATTCTCACCGATGTCTATTATCTAGCTGAATTTTGAATAAAATCAAGGAATAATTATTGTGAAACTCAAATTCCGAAAGCGCAATAATCTGATAATCTGAAGGTCACGCGAGGTCAGCTGCGAAGCAGCGGAATTGGTAAGTTAATGAGATCCAAGCTTCAGAAACAAAGTGCACTGAAGCTTGCTGGTCGAATTATCCCGCGCAACGGAGGGTTTAGTACCCCGCAGCTTGCTTTGGGGTTCATACCCGTGATTTTCCAAAGTTTCGAATTATCTTGACATTGGCTTGAAAATCTTATATTGGTTGGATCACTGAACCAATTAATGATTTAAAAATGATTGTTCATAATCATGAGGAGCCTCTACATGTCTCTCAATACTGCCTTTGCCCAGCCAATCGCGCGTTCGCGGCTTTACGAGGAAATTGTGGCCATCATCCAGAAGCAGATTCTTAATGGTACTCTTTTACCTGGCACCAAGCTGCCCCCTGAGCGTGAAATGGCGGAGACCTTCAATGTCAATCGCACAACATTGCGCGAGGCACTACGCAGGCTCGAAAATCTGGAACTGCTCGAAATCCGTCACGGCGATGGAGTCTATGCTAAAAACTTCCTGGAAAGCGGCAATCTCGATCTCATCAAGGCTGCCGTCAGTCTCGACGCAAACAACGAGACCCTCCTCAATATAATGGAGGCACGCCTCTCAATCATTCCCGAAATAGCCGCCATGGCGGCTCAAAGGCGGACGGCCGCGGAACTGGCTGAAATAAAGCTGGTGATCGACCGGGAAGATATGAGCATCTCGGAGAAGGATTTAATCATCCATCACTTGATTGTCCGTGCCACCCACAATCTGGTCTATACGATCATGCTCAACTTCTTCAATCAGCTCCACCGTGACGTAGGACAGCTTTATTTTAATGATGAGCGCAATATCGAGCAGTCTCGCAGATTCCACAGTGATATTTACGAGGCCATCAAAGACCGGAAGCCTGAGGCCGCCCGCCGCATTATGCAGGATGTGCTCCTGTACGCGGAACAAGCCGTAAAGGCAAATCTGGCAGTCAAACAGTGAAAAGGAGAATGAACAATGAAACGATTTATCGAGAATTACACAAATGAACATTTTGATGTCATCGTCGTCGGCGGTGGTATTACCGGGGCATCGGTCGCTTACGAGGCAGCGACAAGGGGACTTACGGTAGCCCTGGTGGAAATGAGGGACTTCTCCTGGGCGACCTCGGCTGCAACCTCCAAGATGATCCATGGTGGAATGCGCTACCTCGCCAATGGCGAGATCGGCCTGGTGCGTGAGTCGCTGCGCGAGAGAAGAGTGCTTGAAAATATCGCACCAAATTTTGTCTATCCCAAGCCCGCGCTGATGACGCACAACAGTACACAGTTTCGGAATAACAAATGGGTAGTAAAGATCGGCATGCTGATGTACGACGCCCTTTCCTATGACAAAAATTTCACCTGGGATAAAAGCAAGAAAATCCCCATGCACAGAACCATTTCCAGGCAGGAGGTGCTTAAAAGAGAACCGAATGTGCGCACAGCAGGCCTTACCGGTGCGTCAATTTTTTATGACTGTACCAGCATATTCCCCGAGCGGCTGACACTGGCCTTCATCAAGTCCGCGGTTGCCTACGGCGCACTGGTTTCCAACTATACTAAAGTTGATAGCTTTCTCACCAATGAGCGCCATGAAGTTACCGGCGTGCAGGTAAAAGACCTATTAAAAGGCACCACGCACAAGATAAGTGGTACCCTAACCATCAACTGCGGCGGGCCATGGGCGGATATTATGCTTGGGCTGGCCAAATCGGATTCCAACAGTTGCGTGCTGCGCCGCTCGGAAGGCATTCATGTCATTACCGCTAGGAAGATGATTTCAGGTAATTACGTGGTAGGCTCCATGACCCCGTCTGGTCGCCACTTTTTCCTTGTTCCCTGGCGCGGACATACACTAATCGGTACAACCGACAAACCTTTCACTGGCAATCCTGATGATTACAAGGTAACAAGGCAAAGCATTGACGAACTGATTGCAGAGGTCAATGCCTCGTTTGGCGACGGGACGCTAAGCTTTGCTGACGTCCTGCATACCTTCGGCGGCCTGAGGCCGCTGGTTGAGGATCAGACAGAAGAGACGTATGTCTGCTCGCGCCGCTATGAAATTTATGATAACGCCGTAGAAGGTCTAAATGGCCTGATCACCGTTGAGGGCGGTAAATACACCACCAGCCGCAGACTGGCTGAAAACTGCCTTCTAACCGTAGCCGCAAAGCTTGGCCGCCCACTGGGAAAAAGCATTACCGACAAATATCATTTATCTGGATGCGCCATACCTGATATGAATACTTTCATCTCTGATGTCAGGAGCGGCAACAGCGATTTTGCAGACCATACTCTGGAATATCTCAGCCGCAATTACGGTACTGAATGCGAAGCGATCCTCAAACTGGCACGCGAAAACACGGCCCTGGCGCAAATTGTGAATGCCGATGGCGAGATTCTGGCGCAGGGAACGTATGCCATCCGCAATGAGATGGCGCGAACCCTGACCGATATCGTCATGCGCCGCACAGGTATCGGCACGCTGGGTAATCCCGGCGATGAAGTGCTGCAAAAGGTTGCCGACATTGCGGCAGGCGAGTTGTGCTGGGATGCCGGCAAAGTCAGAGAGGAAATTGAGGCGGTAAATAATTTACTGAAGCTTCCCGGGTAATGTAAGTTGCTTCGCCGCGTGGGGTCACGCGACCTACAATAACGGGATTATGAGGATAGGAAAAAAGGAGGACATGATGAGAAAATTAAAAAACTTCAGACCGGACTGGACGGAAAAGGCACCGGCGCCGGGAACATTTCGATCCATCGCCAAGTACGGCGATCCCAATCAGTTCAAGCATCCCAGCGATGCCTGGGTCAAAATGATGAAACAGGATTTTCACATGAGCGATGCCGATTTCTTAAAAAAGCAAAATGAGGGCAATACCCCTGTCGTCCTGAATCGCCCGCCGGCGCTTAAGGCCGGACAGATTGAGTCGCTAGTGGCCATCGTGGGCCAGGAAAACGTTTTTTTGGATGACTATTCCCGCGTTAAATACTCCTCGGCTAAAACCTCCGAGGAGATTATCGAACTTCGTCAGGGTATTATCCGTGAGGTAGCCGATGTGGTAGTGCATCCGCGCGATAAGCAGGATGTGCAGAAGATCGTGCATTACTGCGATGCAGAGCGCATCCCCATCACGGTTTTCAGCGGTGGCTCGTCCTGCAACTTCGGCTGCCGGCCATTTAAGGGCGGCGTATCACTGGTACTAAGCACGCACATGAACAAGCTCCTCGATGTAAATGAGCTCAACCAAACGGCTCGCGTCCAGCCGGGAATGTTTGGCCCCGCCTACGAGAAATCCTTGAATCAGTCCCCGGAACTCTTCAATACAAAGCTCCGGTATACCTGCGGCCATTTCCCGCAATCTTTCGAATATTCCACAGTGGGCGGGTGGATCGTAACATTAGGCTCGGGACAGGCATCCACCTACTATGGAGATGCCTACGACATCATCTTTAGTCAGGAATACGTCACACCGGCAGGCACATTCAAGACACTCGATTATCCGGCCACAGCCACAGGCCCCAAAGTAAACGATATAATGAAGGGCTCGGAGGGAACCTTCGGCATCCTGGTCGAGCTCACCATGAAAATCTTCCGCTACATGCCCCAGAACCGTGCACGCTTCAGCTTCATGTATCCCACGTGGGAGGCGGCGGTTGCCGCCAGCCGCGAGGTCATGCAATCGGAGTTCGGCAAGCCTGCCATCTTCCGCATTTCCGACCCGGAAGAAACCGATCGGGGCTTGAAGCTCTACGGCATGCCGGGCATCGTAGATTCGTTTCTTGCGCTCCGCGGATTCAAGCCCATGCAGCGCTGCCTGTGCCTGGGTAATGTGGAAGGCGATAAGGACTACACGCGGCTTGTGGCCAGTAAAATCAAGCGCATCGCCGGTAAATATGGCGCTATCTCCCTAGGTAGTTATGCCGCAAGCAAATGGGAGCATACCCGCTATACCGAACCTTATATGCGCGAGGATTTAAACGATTACGGCATCCTGCTAGATACCCTCGAGGCCGGTGTTACCTGGGATAACCTCCATCGCCTGCATGAAGGTGTGCGCGCCTACGTCAAGAGCCGTCCGGACACGATATGCATGACGCATGCCTCGCACTTCTATCCGCAGGGCACCAATCTCTACTTCATCTTTTTTGCCCGCATGGATGTGGAGGAATACATCACCTTCCAGCGCGGCATCATCGATCAGATCCAGAAATTCGGCGGATCGCTTAGCCACCATCACGGGGTGGGACGCCTGCTTGCGCCCTGGATGGAAACGCAATTGGGCAAGCAGCAGATGGACGTCTTGCGGGCATTGAAGCACCACTTCGACCCGCACAACATTTTGAACCCGGGCGGCAAACTCGGCTTGGATTAGAATAGCCATGAATGATAAAAACTATATCATCGCCATTGATTCCGGAACCCAGAGCATTCGCGCGGTGCTTTTCGATCGTCACGGGACTCAAATTGCCTTAGAACAGGCCGATTACGAGCCCTACTTTTCCCTGTCTCCTGGTTGGGCCGAGCAGCGTACCGAAGATTATTGGAACAAACTCTGCCTTGTATGCAATGGTCTTATGGGCAAAATCAAAGTCGATTGCAGCCAGATAGCGGCAATCGGGCTTACCAGCCAGCGCAACACAGTCATTCCCATGGATAAGGACGGCAATGCCCTGCGACCGGCGATCCTTTGGCTCGACCAGCGCACGGTTTCGCATGTGCCGCCCCTTGGTAATATAAGCAGGCTTGCCACAAGACTTGCCGGCCAGACCGAGGCCCTGCTTTATGCTCAAAAGAACTCCAAGTTCCAGTGGATCAAAGAGCAAGAACCGGACATCTACCGCAAGACGCACAAGTTTGTTCAAGCAACCGGTTTTTTTGTCCGCAAACTCACGGGAGAATTTCGCGATTCCTACGGCATGATCTCCGGTATCTACCCCTTTGATTACAAGGCACTACGCCTGTATGGCATGCCCATGAACTTCATCTATGGCGCCCTGGGAATTGAGAAAAGACACTGTGTTGATCTCTACTCTCCGGACAAGGTTTTAGGGTATATCACCAAAGAGACAACGCTTGCCACCGGGCTGCCGGAAGGATTGCCTGTAGTTGTCGCCGCAGGCGACAAGCAGTGCGAACTACTCGGAGCCGGCGGCATTGATCCTTCCATCGCTGTGATTAGTTTTGGCACGGGTACCTGCATGGATGTGATTACACGAAAATACATCAGTGACGGACAATTGCGTTTTTTCACCTGGCCTGCCGCTGTCCCGAAAGCGTGGAATATCGAGATGTTTATCTCTCGCGGTTTCTGGATGGTAACCTGGTTCAAGCAGGAGTTCGGCCACCGCGAAGCCATTGAGGCACAGAAGCGCGGAGTGGCGCCCGAGGTGGTTCTCGATGAGGTAATTCGGGACATCCCTCCGGGATCAATGGGGCTGATGCTCCAGCCATACTGGTCTCCCACGGTGAGCAGCAAATACGCCAAGGGCTCGATCATCGGGTTTGGAGATATCCATACCCGTGCGCACATTTACCGGGCAATTTTTGAAGGTATTTGTTTCGAGCTGCGCCGCATGCAGGAGATCGTGCAGAGTAAGACCGGTATTGCCATCAAGGAGATTCGCGTCGGCGGAGGCGGCTCACGAAGCGATGTAGCGGTGCAAATAGCGGCAGACATGTTCAACCTGCCTGCATCGCGCATGGAGACATCAGAAATAGCGGCACTCGGCGCGGCAATGGACGCGGCTGTGGGCACAGGCATGTATGCAACATGCGAAGAAGCGGTGGCAGCAATGGTGCGCAAGGGCAGAACCTTTGTACCCAACGCGCAAAGCCATCACATCTACACACAGCTGTTCAATGATGTGTACAAGAAGTCATTTAGCACTATGGAGCCGATTTACCGCCGGATTGCCCAGATTACCGGATACCCGGCAGAAGACTGAACGAAAACAGCACATCTCATATTTCGCCCAAGATTACCTTGACATGCAAGACCGGAAATTTTATAGTCCACACCTGAACAAGCAATTCTGTTTGGTACCATGCAAAAGAAAATGGACGTAACCGCGTGGAATTTTCAGAGGAAGGTAAGCATTTCTTGAAACAGCCTGGGGAAGAGTCATTTTTTGGTGGTATGATCAAGTCTATGGGGCTTGTCTTTGGTGATGTTGGCACCAGCCCGATTTATACCCTTACCGTAATTTTTGTATTGACGAAACCCACATACGATAACGTCATGGGAATTCTGTCGCTGATATTCTGGACATTGACAATCCTTGTTACCGTGGAATATGCTTGGCTGGCTACCAGTCTTTCCAGCAAAGGACAGGGCGGAGAGATCGTGTTGCGGGGGATTTTACTATCCCACCTTAAATCCGGCCGCGCCATCGCATTCGCTGGGCTTCTGACGTTTATGGGTGTATCCCTGCTGCTGGGGGACGGCGTCATCACGCCCGCCATTACGATTCTTTCCGCCGTAGAGGGTATATTGATCATTCCCGGCATGGAAAATATTAGCCAGACGATGCTGCTGATAATTGCCGCCACCATTACCGTGACTCTTTTCTTTTTTCAATCGCGGGGTTCGGATCGGATTGCCAGAGCCTTTGGACCGATCATGCTGATCTGGTTTAGCGTTCTCGCTATATCCGGTCTTGCTTCCCTGCTGACGATGCCGGAAATCATCAAAGTAGTTAATCCCTGGTATGCCATTAAATTCTTCCAACATCATGGATTTGCGGCTTTTTTTGTCCTATCGGAAGTCATCCTTTGCGCGACAGGCGGCGAGGCCCTTTACGCCGATATGGGGCATATGGGCAGAAAGCCCATCTTGCGAGCCTGGTATTTTGTGTTTTTTGCCCTGGTGATAAATTACATGGGACAGGGGGTATTTGCCATCGGGCATCCGGAGGCCAAACACTATTTGTTTGGCATGGTCCAGAGTCAGGCAGCTTTCCTGTATATTCCCTTCCTTTTGTTGACAGTCGTGGCTACCATCATTGCCTCTCAATCCATCATCAGCGGAGTTTTCTCCATCGTCTATCAGGGCATCACCACAAGGTTGATGCCCCTGATGAAGATTGACTATACCTCGCGCAAGCTGCAATCGCAGATTTATATCGGCGCCGTTAACTGGGCGCTCATGATCAGCGTCATCCTTGTCATGTTCATCTTCCAGAAATCATCGAACCTGGCGGCGGCTTACGGCATGGCGGTAACCGGTTCCATGACCATTACCAGCCTGATGATGATCATGGTTTTTTTCCATACCACCAGATGGAAAGTTCCCATCGCCCTGGCTGTCTGCCTGATCGATTTTATCTATTTAGCCTCGACCTTTACCAAACTTCCTAACGGCGCTTACTGGTCACTGATTATTGCCTCCATCCCTTTCCTTGTCATGGTCATCTACACAAAGGGGCAGAAGGTACTCTACCGGAGATTGAGGCCACTGGACATGGAAACCTTCCTGCTCAGCTATGAACAGGTGTACGGAAAAGGAAAAAACATCACCGGTACCGCGCTCTTTTTTACCCGCCAGGGCATGGTCGTTTCTCCCTATGTCATCCATTGCATTCTGGGAAGCAACATTATCTATGAAAATAATATCTTCGTATCAATAACCCGCACAGAAGAGCCTTTCGGCATCAAAAGCCGCTATCAGACCAATTTTGCCTCCGGATTACATATTCTTGAAATTCTGGCCGGTTACATGACGGTTATAAACATTGAGGAGTTGCTGATTGAAAACGGCGTCAAGGAAAAGATCATTTTCTACGGTGTTGAGGAAATCTCTACCAAAAATCCGATCTGGAAGATCTTCAGTGTGATCAAAAAACTCTCCCCAAATTTCGTTCACTTTCACAGACTGCCCGCCAGAAAGCTGCATGGCGTTGTAACTCGGGTGGAGATGTAAGATGAGATAATTGGTGGATGCCCAGAAATCCGCCGCAATTGCCTGCTCACTCTTTTCCACCCTGCATCTGGCGGGGAAAGAAGAGACTAAATGGCTATTTTATATCGTCATTTCAAAACGATTGACTGATTTCGGGAAACATGCGAAAGTTAAATATGACAAACTGGAGGAAATTAGGTGTATTTTGATCACTGGTATTATGTCCTCCGCTGCGCTTTTGGAATGGGAATTTTAAACATAGAAGATGAACATGTAACTAAATAATGTCGCATTGCCGGGTATACCCGGCATACAATAGACATTGAGGAAGGCAACTATGGCAAGAATATTGATTATTGATGATGACGAAACGTTTCGGACAATGGTGCGAAGGATGCTCGAAAGTGCAGACTACAAAGAAATTGAAGAGGCTGGCGATGGAAATAGCGGCATGAATCTCCTCCGAAATAATCCTTTCGATCTGGTCATCACAGATATCATCATGCCGAATAAAGAAGGCATCGAATTAATAATGGAATTGACCAAAAACTATCCCCGGATAAAGATCATTGCCATGTCCGGTGGAGGGAAAATCGGCGCCGAGAGCTATCTGGAGATGGCCAGCCATCTTGGCGCCAACAGAACAATAAAGAAACCCTTCAAGCAAGCGGAACTGCTCCATGCTGTGAAGGAACTCTTAACTTAATATATTAGTACTCCCTAAGGGGGGCAATCATGAATTTGCAAAAACCGGTCATCCTATGCGTTGATGACGAAGATGATAATCTCAAACTGCTTGAAGCAATACTTGTTCGCCATGGCTTTCAAGTTGTCTGCGCCTCAAACGGAGCAGAAGCTTTGCTGAAGATCAAAAGTCAGACCATCGACCTTGTAATTTTGGACATTACAATGCCGGTTATGGATGGCATTGAAGTATGCCGGAAGGTCAAAGAAGATCAAAGGATTAGTGATATACCGATCATCATGGTTACAGGACTTGCTTCCAATCAAGATCGTCTCCGCGGCATCGAGGTTGGTGTAGAAGATTATTTTACAAAGCCTTTTGACAGAACGGCACTGCTCGCGAGGATAAAGATACTGTTGAAGGTAAAAAATCTGAGTGATGAACGCAGGCGAGCAGAGGAGGCACTGCAAAAAGCTCACGATGAGTTGGACTACAAGGTGAAATTGCGAACGGCTGAATTGAGAGAAGCCAACGCTGTGCTCAAGGCAGATATAGCCGAGCGCAAGCAGGTGGAAGAAAAACTTCAAAATACCCTGAAAAGTCTCCGGAAGTCGGTTAGCACGACTATTCAGGTGCTGGTATCCGTGATTGAAGTTAGAGATCCTTACACCGCCGGTCACCAGAGACGGGCGGCTAATCTGGCCCGCGCCATTGCTGCTGAGATGGGACTTCCCGCGGGAAAGGTCGAAGGCATCCGCATGGCCGGTTACATCCATGACATCGGGAAACTGTCCATCCCCGCGGAGATATTATCCAAACCCACAAAACTTTCTGAGCTTGAGTTTGCCCTGATTAAAGAACATGCCCGCAGTGGATACGAAATACTCAAAGATATTGAATCACCATGGCCCCTGGCCGAAATGGTCTATCAGCACCATGAACGAATGGATGGTTCAGGTTATCCCAGAAAACTGCAGGGCAATGACATTATTATCGAGGCCCGCATCCTTGCCGTGGCCGATGTGATTGAAGCTATGGCCTCACACAGGCCCTATCGTCCAAGCTTAGGTATCGATATGGCTTTGGTAGAGATCGAGAGGAACCGTGGAACAATTTACGACGATGCGGTCGTAGATGCCGGTTTGAGATTATTTCGGGAAAAAGGTTTTAAGTTCGAAGATTCCTGATTGAGAACTTTTTTATGTGATCCGAGATACTTTGGATATAAATTTACTAGCAAGATGAGAATATGTTCTAGAGGACTGTGCTCATGACCTACCGCGAACAACTTCCTGCCACTAACCCATCTCCCTGTTGCCCTGTCACAGGTTTGCCCATTACCGGCAAGCCCGAATGGAAAGACATTCAGTTGGATTCCGAATACTCTGTAACATTCAGAATGGTCGGCAAAGCGATTCTTCTGGTCACACCAAAAGGTATCCCAAGCGATAAAGGGGCATATTTGCTCCTGGATAAAAGGAAAGAGATCATAAGTGATGCCGGTTTAGCGGACAGTAAATATGCCGAGATAAGAGACTATCGGATGTTGTCAGCCGTCCCGTCAAAGGGCGGCCGAATGGTCCTGACAAATTTTTTACTTCAAGAGCAGCTGAAAGGTCAGATGCAGGGATTTTGGGTATTTGGCGCGCCTCTCCTGATAAGATTTATGCTTCGGGCCGGGCTGCGGCTGCACAAAGCTGTCATACCGATCGATGCAGCAAAAGATTATCCTGAAGCCATAAAGACTGCCGTGAAGGTTTTGCGGCAAAATGGTGTCGATGTGGGCTCGAATTTCTATTCCAGTATCAAGAAAGATGGTTGGGCATTGGAGATTGACGAGTACGGAATATCATTTGAACTGATCGGAGAGGATATTCTCTACACCATTGCCCGGGGAAAGCAAAAGGAACATCACGTAGAGAAGTTCTTTGCATTGCATGAGAAGGTGCTGAGTGACGCCGGTTTGACGCAAAAGGGTTATTATTACCGAATCATCAACTGGGAAGGATTTGAAAGCATTTCCTGGAAAGCCAGATTAATGTACATGGCGGGGTTAAAAGAGTTAAACCGAAAAACACCCTGCAAGTTGTCAGTAATTTTTGGTCTCAACAAATTCATGAAGGCACTGGTCACGATAAACAGGCCGTTTGTTTCAATCCCCGTGTTCGTGGCGAAAGATTTTCAGGATGCACTGGAGATCATGGAAAGAGAAAGGCAACGAGAATCTGGAACGGGGTCAGCAAGAAAGATACAGAAGCATCCGGCCAAGACCTACACAGAGGAGCAGCTTAAAGATTATGCCAATGAAATGCTCCGGATTATCGGAGGAATTAACTGGGATCAGTCAGGTATCTCACTTGGCGACACAAGCGAAGACCATCCACTGAAACCTGTTCTGGACGCACTGGCCATCATCAAACTTGATCTGGACAATATGCTTCGGGAGAAAGAACTCTCTAGAAAATCCCTTAATGAAAGCGAGGTCATGTACCGATTCCTTGCGGAAAACGCTTCCGATACGATATGGATGATGAGCCTGGAAGGCGTCTTCACCTACCACAGTCCATCAATCGTGAAGCTGCGCGGATACACTCCGGAGGAGGCCAACAGCATTAACATGGACAAGACAGTCACGCCCGCGTCCGTGTCCTTGCTCTTGGGCATGCTAGAAGAGGAAAACGCCAAGCCGATGGCTGAGCGCTGGACCGATCGCGTCGTAGAGATGGAAATGTACCGCAAGGACGGGTCAATCATCTGGACAGAGGCGTCGGTTCGGGCTGTCCGCGATACTGAAGGAAATGTCTTAGGCCTGCAGGGAAGCACGCGTAACATAACCGACCGCAAGCTGGCGGAAGAAAAGTTGAAGGAGAGCGAAGAGAAGTACCGTTGGGTGATGGACAATATGGCGGACGTCATCACGATCATGGACATGGATCTGCGCGTTACCTATGTCAGCCCTTCCATTCTGCGTATGCGGGGATACACTGCCGAAGAAGTGGCGGCGCAGGCAATTGATCAGCTATTAACTCCGGAATCGCTGCGGATCAGTATTGAGACCCTTGAAAAAAATATGCAATTGTATGCTGCCGGCAAGGTAGATCCCAGTAAAATCGTTATCCTGGAGTTGGAGCAATACAGGAAGGATGGTTCCACCGTTTGGGTGGAGGTCAGCACGTCCCTGATGCGGGACGAGGCACAGAAGCCCACAGGAATCATCGCCGTGTCCCGCGACATTAGCGAACGCAGACAGGCGGAAAGAATGCTACGCGAGAGAGAAACCCAATATCGGCTTCTGGCTAACAACATGAGAGATCAGGTATGGCTCATGGATTTAAACTTAAAACCGACATATATTAGTCCATCTGTGGCAAAAGCCAGGGGATACACACTTGAGGAAATTGCACAACTTCCACTCGACAAGCACTTGACGGCAACATCTTTACAGGCGGCAATGGAGTTTTTCTCCATGCACATGCCCAAGGCACTGGCAGATCCAAGTTATTTCTTAAAGAGTTCACTGGAACTGGAATTCTCCCGTAAAAACGGGTCGACTTACTGTGTGGAAACCGCGTTTAGTCTAATCCGGGACGAAAACGGTAAGCCGATTTCCCTGCTGGGCGTGGGCAGAGACATCACCGACCGCAAGCGGGCGGAGGCAAAACTTCTCGAATCCGAGGAAAAATATAGAAACATTTTAGAGAACATAGAGGATGGCTACTTTGAAGTCGATCTGGCCGGCAACTTTACTTTCTTCAATCCTGCTCTTTGCCGTATCCTTGGTTACCCCGCGGAAGAAATGCCGGGCATGAACAACAGGGAATACATGGATCCCGAAAACGCAAATAAGATCTTGCAGTCTTTTCGCGAGATCTATCTGACGGGGATTCCCACAAGGGGTTTTGAGTGGGAGATCATTCAAAAGAACGGCGTCCTCAGGCATCTTGAGGTGTCTGTATCTCTTGTCGTAAATCCGGGGGAGAAGCCAAAAGGGTTTCGTGGCGTTGCCCGCGATGTCACCGAAAAGAAATTGATTGAGGCGACAGAACAAGCAAGACAAAGAGCGGAGGCGGCAAATAAAGCTAAAAGCCAGTTTTTGGCCACTATGAGTCACGAGATCCGGACGCCACTAAATGGTATTATGGGAATGGCGGAAGCTTTCCTGGATACAGTGCTAAATGAGGAACAAAAACACATCGCTTGCACCATTACTAAGGAAGCTGATTCGCTGCTGGGGATTATCAATGCAATCCTTGATTTTTCTAAAATAGAGGCGGGAAAACTTGAGATGGAGCGGATTCCCTTTGACCTGAGAAATCTTTTTGAAGACGTGATAGAGAGTTTTTTGTATCAGACTGCTAAAAAAGGGCTGGAGTTAATATCCTTTGTTCCGCCTGAAACACCGACCCGAATTGTGGGAGACCCCGGGCGATTAAGGCAGATATTAAGAAACCTGATCGGCAATGCCATCAAGTTCACCCAGGAGGGTCGGATCGTAGTTAAGGTAGAACAGGTACAGGAACAGGGAGATGGCATCAAGTTGCGTTTTATGGTAACAGACACAGGCATCGGCATCCCCAAAGAAAAGCAGACACTTGTTTTTGAAAGCTTCACCCAGGCGGACGGGACGACCACAAGAAAGTACGGGGGAACTGGCCTGGGCATCACCATTTCCAAGCAACTGGCCGAACTTATGGGCGGAGAAATCGGCCTGGAAAGCGCGGAAGAAAATGGTTCCACTTTCTGGTTCACCGCTGTTTTTTCAAAACAGATGGAAACGGAGTTACAAATAAATAAAGACGAGCTGCTAGATGGTCTCCGGATACTCTTCATTGACGACAACAAAACCAATCGCGAAACCATCGCCGAATATATAATGTCATGGGGGGCTGTCCCTCTGGAAGCGGCAAGCGAGAAAAAAGCCTTCTCCATCCTTCGGGAATCCATTGACGACGGGTCTTCGCTCAGTCTTGTTTTAATCGAATTCAACACGCGGGAGATGAGTGGTTTTGATCTTGCCCGGAAAATCAGAAACGAGGAAGCATTCCGCTTAATCCCTGTAATCATTATCGCACCTTTTGGCAATCCCGGTGATGGCAAGACTTGCAGCGACATGGGGATAGAAGGATACCTGACAAAACCTATCACGGAAAGAAAGCTTCGCAAAATCATAGAGAGAGTTCTTTGCCCGAAGGTGGCAGGCGGGAACGCCCGATCAATTCATCCGGTGACCAAATACACAAGCGAAGAAATGGAAAGAAAAGCAATCCGCATTCTACTGGCAGAGGACTATCCGACAAATCAGGAGGTTGCCAAAAGACATCTTACGCATGCTGGCTATCAGGTGGATCTGGCGGAAAACGGAAAGCTGGCGCTCGATGCGTTCAAGAGTAAGCATTATGACCTGATCCTCATGGACGTACAAATGCCCGTCATGGATGGATGCCAGGCCACAAAAGCCATTCGGGAGATTGAAGCACAGCTTGCCAAGATGGAAAATGGAAATGCCTCTCAGTCAGTACATAGAGTACCGATTCTCGCGATGACAGCGCATGCCCTGCGGGAGTATAAGGAGCTTTGCCTGGAGGCTGGCATGGATGACTTTCTTGCCAAACCACTTACCAGAAAAGATCTGTTGGCAATTACGGCAAAATGGCTTAACGTGAAATCCAAGCAAGCGGCCAGAAATGCAATTTCAGCTACCTGCCATGATGGCGCACCCAAAGCCATTAACACAGGTTTGCCCATTGATCTGGAAAGAGCGGTTGATGAATTTGAAGGGGACAGGAAACTCTTGGCCGAAGTCATTGCCGGTTTTACTAAGAAGGTTAGTGAACAATTGGTAATGATGCGCGATGCGCTGGCCTGCGGCGACGCTGAAACAATACGCAGAGAAGCTCACTCCATAAAAGGTGGAGCGGCAGGCCTTACAGCGGGAGATCTGGCAAAAGTCGCTTTTGAGCTGGAAAGCAAAGGGCAAAGCAAAGATCTCTATGGCGCAGGTGAGATTGTGGATCGTCTGGAGAGGCAACTTAAAGCGCTGCGGCGCTATATTGAGGAGAATTTTAAACTATGAGAGTACTAGTTGTGGATGATGAACTTGTCAGCAGAAAAAAAATGGAAAAAATAATGACCGCCTTTGGGCAATGCGTCACTGTAGAAAGTGGAGCAGAGGCACTAAAGGCGATACAGGAAGCAATCGATAGGGGAGAGCCTTTTGACCTGATCACGCTTGATGTTTCGATGCCGGGAATGGACGGCACCGAAGTTTTATTTGAAATCAGGGTGATCGAACAGCAAAAGAACATCCCGAAGGAAAACAAGGCAAAGATACTAATGGTTACCGGGCAGTCAGACAAAGATCTGGTAATTACGTGCATGCAGGCCGGTTGTGACGACTATGTCATTAAACCTTTTGACAGTACGATGATGGCGGAAAAACTTAAAAAGATTGCCATAACCCTCCCCGAACCATCTTAGGAAGTCAACTGAGAGTTTCGTCACAGGCGAAAGGTTTTACCTCGACTTCACATAGTAATGCCAGATCTCTAAAAAAATATTATTGTTTGCTCCTTGCTGTATTATTTCAGATTGTGCTATAGGACAAAAAAATTACAGGAGAATGGATCAATGATTTACAATGATGAATATGAAACTATGCCCAGGGAAGCCCTGGAAGCATTGCAATTAAAGAGATTACAGCAAGTTGTAAGTCGGGTCTATTCCAGTGTCGGTTTTTATAAAAAATCTTTTGACAAAGCTGGAGTAACCCCCGATAACCTAAAAACTCTTGACGACCTTAAGCGATTCCCCTTTACCACCAAGCAGGATTTGCGGGACAATTATCCCTTTGGAATGTTTGCCACACCGATGAGTAACGTTGTCCGCCTGCACGCGTCTTCGGGAACAACAGGCCGTTCTACTGTCGTCGGCTATACTAAGCGGGACATCGACACCTGGGCGGAGCTGGTGGCTCGCTGCCTTGTCGCCGCCAATCTTACCAAAAACGATGTTATCCATAATGCCTATGGCTATGGCCTGTTCACCGGCGGACTGGGCCTTCATTACGGAGCTGAAAAGCTCGGAGCAAGTCTGATACCGATGTCCGGCGGCAACACCAAGCGTCAACTCATGATTCTTCAGGACTTCGGCCCGACAGCAATCTGCTGCACTCCATCTTATGCCCTGAATCTGGCGGAACAGGGCGAGGCTTTGGGTATTGATATGCGCTCTTTGAAGCTGCGCGTGGGTATCTTCGGCGCCGAACCATGGAGCGAACAAATGCGTCAGGAAATTGAAAAAGCTTTTGACATTAAAGCCCTGAATATCTACGGCCTCTCCGAAATTATGGGCCCGGGTGTTTCTATGGAATGCAGCGAAGCGCGGGAAGGCATGCATATTTTTGAAGATCATTTTCTGGTGGAGACAATCAACCCTGAAACTGGCGAAATTCTCCCTCCCGGCAAGCAGGGCGAGCTGGTCTTTACAACCCTGACCAAAGAGGCCTTCCCCCTGATACGTTACCGGACCCGCGATATTTCCCGCCTGTATACGGTACCTTGCCGCTGCGGCCGGACGTCTTA
>SESG01018673.1_pt1 | contig 28973 bp, 29 predicted proteins | sample 3171421 | NCBI WGS metagenome assembly SESG01 (sample SAMN10866946, study PRJNA518727) | freshwater metagenome | biome: subpolar coniferous forest; feature: holomictic lake; material: water; isolation source: holomictic Lake 227, 6 m and 8 m depth | place: Canada: near Kenora, Ontario | collected...
GCCATCAACACAGGGGAATCTTTTTATTGCTATTGTTCCCGCTACGGGAACTTAGTATATTAGGAACAAAAGATATCCAAATGAAACGTTGAGAGTCATTTCACGTAAAATATTGGTCGAGTTCTGGACGAGGCATAAAGATGCTGAACAGCCATTGAAAGCTTGGTTTAAAGAAGCCGAGAAAGCATGCTGGCAGTCGCCTGATATACTTAAACGCCGTTACCCTTCTGCGAGTATTCTAACCCATAATCGGGTAGTATTCAACATCAAAGGCAATAAGTATCGGCTGATTGCTATGATAAATTTTGACTATGGCCAGGTATTCATACGATTTGTCGGAACTCATGCAGAATACGATACCATTGATGCAACGACAATTTAGAAAAAATGTGATATGGACATTAAACCAATAAAGACCGAGCAGGATTACAAGCATGCTCTTCATCGTATAGAGGCGATTTTTTCAGCCAGACCTGATACAGAAGAAGGTGATGAACTCGAAATCCTTGGTATTTTGATCGAGCAGTATGAAAAGGCCCATTTTCCAATTGATCTACCTGATCCGATAGAAGCAATCAAGTTTCGAATGGATCAGATGAGTCTTAATCAACGGGATTTGACGAAAATAATTGGCTCCAAAAGCCGGGCAAGTGAAATAATGAATCGAAAAAGACCTCTTTCAATTCGCCAAATACGTACACTCCAAAAAACACTTCAAATTCCTGCAGAAGTCTTACTCAAAGAGTGGGAAGACTAACGTTGTGAAGCAAGTGAAGTGTGAATATTTGTTGTGAGAATGTGTAACGGTGAGGAAGTCACTTGGTTAATCAGATCAAATTTATTAAGGAACTGAGTGGAAAGGAAAGCTGGATCTACATTCACATAGAAGTGCAAGGCACTAGGCAGGCTGAATTTGCTAAACGGATGTTTGTGTACAATTACCGGATTTTCGATCGATATGAAAAACCCGTAGCGATTCTTGCCGTGTTGGCGGATGAACACAACCAGTGGAAACCTACTTCTTATGGTTATAACGTTCTTGGGTGCAAAAATACCTTGGATTTCCCTGTAGCTAAACTGATTGGTTGCATTTTCGCCACCACAGGGGGACTTGCTTGTTACTTGCAGTTAGTCAGGTAAGGGTTTATTTCCGTGCCGTCCGAATAACGGACTTATTTTTAAGCCAGTTGGAAAAACACGGTTTATCCATTTTACCTGCCGCGACGGGCTGCCTCCATTTGCTCTGCAAATTCTGGATCGTAGGGGGTTACCGTGTACCCTGTTGGCGTTTCCGTTAAAAATACGATGTCACCCTGCTTTACCTTAAGACGATCAGCAGCTGCCTTAGGCAGGATTACGCCTGTTGAATTCCCAATCTTTGATACCGTAGCACGCATAACAGTACCTCCATTTTTGTTATACCACATGTTATAACAAAATATATCCATAGTCAATTGATTTTTCAGCCGCGATAATATCGATGAAACATTACAAGCAGAGGTATATCAAACATATCATGATTTCCTCCCATTTATCCACAACTCACCATCGATCTCAACCTAGAATCCCTGCTTCAACTATTTATACGCTACAATCATACAGGTGAACCCGATATTCAACCTAACTTCACCACAATCAAACTCTAAACTCAGCCCCGTAGGGGCGCCATCCCGGTAGCCTCGGGTAAAACCCTAACATCCCCATAGGTCAAGGTTTCCGTCCATGGTGGCCCCATATTTCAGGATGCGAGCGAGCAAGAAACGTGGCACTAGCTTTCCAGCACCCATCTTTTCTTCTGCCATCTTTCCGGAGATATTGAAGCCTCTGCAGATGTCCAGCAATAGCTAACGGTACTCCCTCATACAGCTCCCGCTTAAGGCTCATGACATCATTCTCAAAATCTTTTTCTCCCTGGTGTAGCCAAAGGTAATAGCTTTTTGTGCAGATCCCTGCCGCCTTACAGGATTTCGTGATATTCATACCGTGTTCAAGAAATCCAAGCAGCTGCATAATACTGGTTTTGCTGAGTTTCATAGAGAGGAATGTTCATTGGTATTCCAAAAACCATTATCATTTTTTACACGAATACACGTAGTGGGTGACAATATATTTCGATTTTTATTCTTCAAAAAACCAATCGAAAAAAGAAAGTTGTTGTATTTTCGTAAAATACGAAGCTCGAAGGAAGGGAAAGCAATAGTAATAACCTAAATGTAGCATATATTTAATTTGTATAATTTCAACAAGTCCCCCGCTCAAAAGGAGTACTCAGAAAATTTCAAGGTTAACGTTAAAGAATGAAAGTTTGTAGTAATAAAACACCAATTTTCTGGATACTCATCTCCCTGACGGCACTGCTTTATAGTATTAACTTTAGTGTTAACGACATCTGGACGGAAAACGAAAGTTTTTATGCTGAATCCGTAAGAGAAATGGTTGCAAAGGGAAATTATCTAGACATTACCTATAATTACCTGCCCCGTTATAACAAACCCCCTCTAACCTACTGGCTTGAAGCACTGTCCACTGGCTTGTTCGGTATGAATGCATTTGCGATCAGGTTGCCGATTGTGATTCTTGCATTTTGGACATTACTTCTTGTCTGGTCAATAGGCCGAATGCTTTACGACGAAAAAACAGCTCTTCTTGCCTTTGCTATGCAAGCTGTCAGCATTCAGTATATTGGATGCAAACAATATGCTTCACCAGAAATCCCTCTTTCATTTTTCTTTACTCTATGCCTTTATTTCTTCCTTAAAGGACATCTTTACGGCAACACCCGTCATTACTATTTCGCTGCCGTCTCTCTTGGCTTAAGCGTATTAACCAAAGGCTACCCGTATGTCATAGTCATTGGAGGTATCATTATCCTCTATCTCCTGATCGATTCTGATTTTCGATGGAGAGGGTTCCGTGAAAAAGCGTTAAAGCTGAAACCTTTTGCTTTTATAGGAATTGTCTTCCTTATCGGGTTAAGCTGGATTGCCCTGATGTATGTTACCCATGGAAACAACTTCATCACTGTTCTCAACCAGGAAACTTTTGAGCGGGCACTCATAAAGAGGTCTAACGGCATTACTGATCTGTTTTATTATCCAGCCGTTCTCATGTGGGGGTTTTTCCCTTATTCCCTGTTCTTTGTGATTGCTTGTTGCCATTACATTATCAGCATGCGACGCATCAAAAATGTTGCCTATGCGTTTTCCTGGTTTCTGGTCATGCTCATTATATTTACTTCAGCAAATGGCAAATTGCCAACCTATTTTATTCAGGCTTATCCTGCACTCGCGCTTATTTCTGCTCATTATATCACACGGTTCGAACCGGTAGGAAAATCTTCAGCCATAGTGTGGAACCTTTTATTTCTTCTTCCTGGCATTGCTGGTATTATTTTAGGATCCGCAATTATTACAATTTTCAATCTCCCGACTTACTATCATCTGATTACGGCAGCCGCATTATTATTGATCGTGATTGCATCTCTACAGCAAAAACACAATTCTGGTCATGAACCTGCCCAATACGATATTCGTTATTTACAGCCGTATTTTGGCACCTTAAGCGCACTCCTGATATTTGTTATCGGTGTTCTTCCTCAACTTGAAGAATACCGGAAAGTCGATAGTATTGGAACGGTCATTAACCACAAGCTCCAGATCCCTTCGGGCATTCCTCTCTACCTTCAGGATGATATGATCCATAATCTTCCTTTTTATGCTGAACGGAAAATTATTCCAAAATCAAATCCGTCGATAGTTCTTCTGCAGAAAAAACCGGTTCTCGGGTTGTTTCAATCAAAATACATCCCTGTCTCGGTCCATTCACAGGTCATATGGAATGGCCCACTTTACAAGAGAAAAAACGACGAATCTGACTTTTTTCTGTTTCTCGAAAGTCACCTCAACGCCAAAAAGGGAGATTTAAGTGCCTTTACCGATTACAGCCTGATATATATAAAATGATCAGCATTGTATTTTTTACAAGCAAAATTGACTGAAGGAACCTTAACCGTCTCACTAAACTGTTCACCTTTTACTTGTATTTTGTTTGTTTGGTGGTTATCATTGGTATATATCGGTAAGTTTAATTTCTCAGGAATGTTCTCATGGACACAGCACGTGTTTTTCAATCAGGGAGAAGTCAGGCAGTTCGTTTGCCAAAGGAATACCGTTTGCCCGGCAAGGAAGTCTATGTTCGCCATTTTGGGAATGGTGTTTTGCTATTACCGGTTGATAAAACCTGGGCAACTTTGGAAGCCGCACTGCATGAATTCGAACAGGGATTTCAATTGCAACGCAATCAACCAGTCGCGGAGGAGAGGGAGGATATGGCTTCATGAGCTATCTTCTTGATACCAATATTTGTATTTATATCATTAATTCCCGACGCGAAAAAGTGTTAGATCGGTTTCACCTACACAGTGTCGGCAGTATAGGGATATCAAGTGTTACAGCTTCAGAGTTGACTTTTGGCGTGATAAAAAGTGGTTCAGAACGCAACAAGCTGGCACTGGAGATGTTTATGGCACCTCTGGAAATTTTTCCATTTGATGCATCGGTTATTTGGCACTACGGAAAATTGCGTACCTTCTTAGAAAAGGAGGGCAGGCCCATTGGCGCACTTGATACAATGATTGCAGCTCACGCTATTTCGCTGAATGCAATTCTGGTAACAAACAATATTCGCGAATTCAGCAGGGTCGAAGGGTTGCATTATGAAAACTGGGCAGAATAATCTCCATTTCCAGCTCCACAGTCCCGTAATAGTGCCCGACACGTCCGATTCGTGTAATTTTATAATCATCGTGGGTTACAAAATAATCCATAAAGCCATTATAAATATACTGTTGCGGTTATTGCTGATTTATTTTCTAAAGGTGCCGAAACAGCCAATAAGCTCAATTTCTCTTCTAATTAGCCCCTGTTTCCAAGGAAAACGATCAATTATTAACCCTGACTGCAACATGCAGCCCCTCTAAGGCGCACCGTCTTGGTAGCTTAGGTCGACTGAGCATTCCGGGCATTCATTTGCATTGATGGCTGTCTTTTTTTTGTAATATAATGCACGGTTGTTACCTTTGTCTTCGGCTAACACGTTAGCTGTTATCACTGGTAGCTTTTTTGCTGTATTGCAAGTAATAATTGTGTCATTTAGAATGCTCGACGTTCAGAATTTAGGGTGGTATGCTGTCTATGTACGGTCTCGTCATGAAAAAAAAGTACATCAGTTGTTTCAGGAACAGGGGCTTACAAGTTTTTTGCCGCTGCTGGAAACCTGGAAGCAATGGAGCGACAGAAAGAAAAAAGTAAGTGATCCCTTGTTCAGGGGGTACGTGTTCGTCAATATCGATTTATTTAAGGACCGTATCAAAGTGCTTGATACTGAGGGTGTTGTGAAGTTTATCGGTATCGGGAGAAATCCCTCTGTCATTGGTGAAAAAGACATTGAGTGGCTCAAAAAGCTTGTGCGGGAACCTGAAGCAATTAATGGAACAGTTTCTTCACTGCCTGCCGGCCAGAAGGTAAGGGTGCTTGCCGGTCCGTTTAAGGATTTAGAGGGTGTAGTTGTAAAACAGGCCAGGGAAACACGGCTTGTTGTATTTTTCGACAGCATTATGCAGGGTGTCGAAGTCAGCATTTTTCCCGATTTGCTTGTACCGGTTAAGGGATCTGCTATGCCGCACAATGACGGGGTTGTGGAAGTCATAAAACCTTAGGGGAGGCTGTTTTTGGAACGAAAAGATCATGCTTCAGTTCGGGATATTTTCAGTTTGCCGGTTATTGTTGCAGCACTGGGATATTTTGTGGATATCTATGACTTGGTGCTGTTCAGCATTGTCCGGGTACCAAGTCTGAAGTCCTTTGGCCTTTCAGGGAAGGAGCTGATCGATTACGGAGTGTATCTGCTTAATATGCAGATGATTGGTATGCTTGTTGGCGGCATACTTTGGGGCTGGCTTGGTGATAAAAAAGGTCGCCTTAAAATCATGTTTGCTTCTATTCTGCTCTATTCTCTTGCAAACATCGCTAATGGTTTTGTCTCGTCTCTTCCGGCTTATGCACTCTTACGGTTTATAGCGGGTGTAGGACTTGCGGGGGAACTCGGGGCTGGTATTACCCTTGTTTCGGAGGTGCTGCATACCAGAATACGCGGTTACGGAACCATGCTTGTTGCTTCAATAGGGGTTTCAGGAGCGATTCTGGCTAATGTTGTAGCAAATACCTACGAGTGGCACAATGCTTTTTTTATTGGTGGTGGTCTTGGACTTCTGCTCCTTGCCGCCCGCGTAAAGGTTGCTGAGTCGGGTATGTTTAAGGCGATGGAGGAAAAAACAGGCGTTAGCCGAGGGAATATGTTTGCCTTGTTTACTGACCGGCACCGGTTTTTTCGTTACATAAACTCTATTATGATAGGGGTGCCGATATGGTTTGTGGTTGGTGTGCTTATTACATTTTCACCTGAGTTTGCTGTTGAGCTCCATACTACGGGACCGGTGTCGGCAGGAAACGCGGTTATGTATTGTTATCTCGGGCTTGTGTTTGGCGATCTTTCAAGCGGCCTCTTAAGCCAGCTTTTGCAGAGCAGGAAGAAGGTTATTTTATTGTTCATGCTCCTGACTGTCGGCGCGGTCGCGTTGTATTTTATGCAGGAAGGCAAAAGCCCTCAATTTTTTTACGCTGTCTGTGCAATTCTTGGGTTTGCCGGTGGTTACTGGGCTATTTTTGTGACTGTTGCCGCAGAACAATTTGGTACCAACTTACGAGCCACTGTTGCGACCACCGTACCGAATTTTGTTCGTGGCATGGTGCCTCCGATTACCATGATGTTCCAGTTCGGCAGGGGGTTCTTCGGCTTGGAATCAGCAGCTTTGATGGTTGGAAGTATTTGCATGATAGCTGCCTTATTTTCGCTAAGGGCGCTTGAAGAGACCTTCCACAAGGATCTTGATTATTACGAGGAATTTCTTTGAGCTAAGGGCGGGGTGCTCCCGCCGTATCTCAAAATTACTCTGGCATTTCCAATTTCAGGAATTTGCCAGTGTACGAATGTTCCATCTGTGCAATCTCCAGGGGGGTCCCTTCCGCAATTATTTTTCCGCCTTCATAGCCACCTTCAGGGCCGATATCGATAATCCAGTCACTGTTTTTGATGATATCAAGATTATGTTCGATGATAATAACGCTGTTGCCTTTGTCAACAAGCTTGCGCAAAACTTCGAGCAGGTGCTGGATATCCTGGAAGTGAAGTCCAGTGGTGGGCTCGTCAAGAATATAGAGGGTTTTTCCGGTTTGTATTTTGGCGAGTTCTGATGACAGCTTGATGCGTTGTGCTTCGCCGCCTGATAGCATTGGGGATGGCTGGCCAAGCTTGAGGTACCCGAGCCCGACGCTTTGCATGGTTGAAAGAATGCGGAGTATGCGTGGAAAATCGGTGAAGAATTCCGCTGCTTCTGAAATGCTCATTTCGAGCACATCAGCAATGGACTTGCCACGATATTTTACCAGCAAGGTTTCGCGGTTGTAGCGTTCCCCCTTGCAGTTTTCGCATTGAACATAGACATCAGGCAGAAAATTCATTTCAATTTTTCGGGTTCCTGCTCCCTGGCAAACTTCGCATCGCCCCCCTTTAACATTAAAACTGAATCGTCCGGCTTTATATCCCCTTATCTGTGCTTCTGGCAAGCGGGTAAAGAAGTCGCGGATAAAGGTGAATGCGCCAGTATAGGTTGCCGGGTTGGAGCGTGGCGTTCTTCCGATTGGTGACTGGTCGACGTTAACGACTTTGTCAATATGGCTGATACCTTCAATACTGTCGTATGGATAGGTAATCAGTTTGGAGCGGTAAAAATGGCGTGCCAGTATCGGAAAAAGTGTTTCGTTGATAATGGTTGATTTCCCTGATCCGCTTACGCCGGTAATGCTTACCAGCGAACGTAAAGGAATGGTGATGTCGATGTTTTGGAGGTTATTGCCACGGCATCCTTTTAAACGGAGGAATTGCTGCTCGTCGGATGGATTTTTTTCTTCTTTTTGGCAATAGACCTGCTGTGTTCCGCTGAGATATTTTGCTGTAAGTGATTCAGGATCAAGTGAGTTTGCAGGTCCTTGGGCAACTATTTCACCACCGTACACTCCTGCTCCAGGTCCGAGATCGATAATTTCATCAGCTTCGAGCATAGTATCCTTATCGTGCTCGACAACAAGGACGGTGTTCCCGAGATCTCGGAGACGTTTAAGCGAGGTTATAAGCTTGTGGTTGTCACGCTGGTGCAGTCCAATGCTTGGTTCATCGAGAACATAGAGCACTCCGCTCAGCTGTGATCCTAGCTGTGAAGCAAGTCGGATGCGCTGTGCTTCGCCGCCCGAAAGTGTTTGTGAGCTCCTGTCGAGGGAGAGGTAGCTAAGGCCGACATTCAAAAGAAATTCAAGCCGTTTGACGATTTCATGTAATATTGGAGTTGCGACAAGTTGCTCTTTTGTTGTCAGATGTTCAGGAAGAGCCTTGAAAAAAGCAAGGGCTTCTGGCAGAGGCCGCGATTCGGACTCGGCAATATTAAGGTCGTTTATTTTAACCAGAAGGCTCTCTTTGCGCAGTCGAGCACCTTTGCATTCCGGACAGGGTTGCCGGATCATGTAGCTTTCAGCCCATTCTCTTACTTTTGGTGTGCTGGCATTTTTTCTGATTTCTTCAATATAGGGCAGTGCACCCTGAAAGGGTTGAGGGTAAAGGGTATCGTGACCCGAGTAGCTGTAGCTGACATCAAAGGTCCGGGAACCTGATCCGTTAAGCAGAATATCCATAGCCTCTTGTGGTATATCTGCAATTGGTGTGTCAAGGGTGAAGTCGAATTCACGGGCTATGGCTTTTATGACTTGCCAGAGGTTTCGTTTTCCGGCTTTGCCGAATGGATCCAGCCCTCCTTCGTTGAGAGAAAGCGTTATATCAGGAACCATGAGTTCTCCTGAAAGCTGCATAAGCTCTCCGAGACCATTGCATTCCGGACATGCGCCGTAAGGGGAGTTGAAGCTGAAGTGGTTTGGTGCAAGCGTATCAACCGGGACAGACCCGTCTGAATACGCATAACGTGTGCTGAACGTCAACTCTTTCAGCTCACTGTCCACTGGATCACACATAACCGACGACTTGTGCTCTGACATGCTGATGGCAAGTTTAAGGGCCTGGTTCAAGCGTTCAGTAGAGTCAGGACCGATAACTAAACCGTCAACCACAAGTTCGATTGAGTGGCTTTTATAGCGCTCAATCTGCATGTTTTTTTCCATTTCACGGTACTTACCGTCAATGCGGACCTTCAGAAAGCCTTTGAGCAGTAACCGTTCAAAGAGCTCACGGTAGTGCCCCTTGCGTCCGGTTACCAGAGGCGAAAGAATCTGGATTTTCGTACCGGGCGGCAGAGAGAGAATGGTATTGACGATGCTTTCCTCGCTCTGCTGTTGCAGCATCTGTCCGGTTACGGGGTCGTAGCGTCTGCCGGCTTTGGCATAGAGCAGACGAATAAAGTCGTGAATTTCGGTTATTGTTCCTACCGTTGATCGGGGCGAACGGTTTGTGCTTTTTTGGTCAATAGAGATAACTGGCGAAAGTCCTTCGATATAATCAACATCAGGTCGTTCAATGCTGCCGATATATTGCCGGGCATAAGGTGAGAGAGTTTCCATAAACCTGCGTTGCCCTTCAGCATAAATGGTGTCGAAGGCAAGGCTTGATTTTCCTGAACCGGAAAGACCTGTAATGACCACGAATTTGTTGCGCGGAATGTCAAGAGAGATGTTTTTGAGATTGTGGACTCGTGCTCCCCTGATATTGATGTGGCTGAATTCCATGTTTATTTTCTATGCCCTCTTTGGCGTCTGTTGAGTAATACCTGAATAAGAGATGTTTAGCTCAACCCTCAAAAGAAGGCTATGGTTTCTTTTTTTTGAAAAAAACTTTGTGAAAAAAGTTTCTGATTTATATTTGTGTCATCTGTCTGAAACCTGCCGTACTTGGTAAAATCGGATGGATATCATTTTTGACTCATAATAACGCAAACAATAAGCAACATTCAATATGGAAATTATTTACCAGAAGCAAGCCGAAAAAGGAAAACAGTGTCAGGATTGTCAGAGCTTCACTCAAAAAGCTGATGACAAATCAGCCGGTACATGTTTTGGCAAAGATGTTGCTGCCGAAGGCGGTTGCATGTTTTTTAAGAAAAAGGAAGCGCAGCAGTAAGCTTGTTCTTTTAGTAAGAGGTAATAATATAATGAATAAAGGCGGCCTAAACCGCCTTTATTCATTTATAAGAGCTATCAAGTATCTTGGAATGGGTTTCAGCCTCGTAGTGCAGCTCTTGCAGCGGCAAGACGCGCAATTGGCACTCTGTAAGGGCTGCATGAAACATAGTTAAGCCCTATCTGATGGCAGAACTCAACAGTAGAGGGATCCCCGCCGTGTTCGCCGCATATTCCAAGCTTAAGTTCGGGTTTAACTGCTCTTCCTTCTTTTGCTGAAATACTCATCAGCCTGCCGACACCATCTTTATCAATAGATTCAAACGGGTTGCGTGCAAAGATGTCTTGTTGCTGGTAAATTGGCAGGAACTGTCCTGAGTCATCACGGCTCATGCCGAGAGCCATCTGGGTCAGGTCGTTTGTGCCGTAGCTGAAGAAATCGGCAGCAGTGGCAATCTGGTCGGAGGTGATAGCAGCTCGTGGTACTTCGATCATAGTACCTACCAGGTATTTAACACCTGTTCCTAATTCTGCAATAACGCTTCTCGCTGTTTTGTGAATGATTTCGCTGGTGATCTCAAGCTCTTTAACGGTACTGATAAGCGGTACCATTATTTCAGGGACAACTTCAAGGCCTTCCTTTTTAAGCCGGCAGGCGGCCTCGATAATAGCCCGGACCTGCATCACGGTGATTTCGGGATGAAGGATACCGAGACGGCATCCACGGAGACCAAGCATGGGATTGAATTCATGATGATCACTTATGAGCCTGGTTACCACTTCAAAGGATTTGCCCATTTTTTGAGCAAGTACTTTAATTTCATCGTCTGTGTGCGGCAGGAATTCATGGAGAGGTGGATCAAGAAGTCTTATGGTTACAGGACGTGAGCCCATGGCTTTGAAGAGTCCATAAAAGTCGTCTCGCTGGTAGGGAAGTATTTTTTCAAGCGCTACTTTGCGACCTTCAATATCATCAGCTAAAATCATTTCGCGCATAGCGTCAATGCGCTCACCACCGAAGAACATGTGTTCGGTACGGCAGAGTCCTATGCCTTCTGCTCCAAACATAATGGCGATTTCAGCCTGATCTGGCTGATCGGCGTTCGTGCGAATGTTGAGTTTGCGGTATTTATCAGCCCATTCCATAAGCTGGTTATAAATAGGCCATGTCGGAGCATCTTCAGGTTTAAGGGTTTTATCGACCAGTACTTCAATGATTTCAGAGTTTTTTGTAGCTAACTTTCCGGAAATAACTTCCCCTGTGCTTCCGTCAATGGAAATGTAGTCTCCTTCATTGAGTACCGTGTCGTTGCCGTGAACCCGGATTTCTCCTTTGTGATAGTCGATATTGAGCATCCCGCATCCTACTACGCAGACTTTGCCCATCTGACGGGCCACCAGAGCGGCGTGGGAGGTCATACCTCCGCGTTCGGTGAGGATGCCTTCAGAGGCAGCCATTCCTTTGATGTCCTCCGGTGAAGTTTCGATACGGACAAGAATAACAGCTTCTCCGCGTTTACCTGCTTCATAGGCATCAACTGAATTAAAGTAGATTTTACCGGTTGCAGCTCCAGGGCCTGCATTAAGGCCTGTTGCAATGAGTCGGCCTCCTTCAATTGCAGCCTTTTTTTCTTTTAAGTCGAAGACAGGTCTGAGCAGTTGGTTAAGCTGTTCAGGTTCAATGCGAATCAAGGCCTCTTTTTCATCAATGAGTTTTTCATTGAACATGTCATAAGCGATTTTGACAGCAGCCATTCCTGTTCTTTTGCCAACCCTGCACTGCAGCATGAAAAGCTTGTTGTTTTCGATAGTGAACTCAATGTCCATCATATCGCGGTAGTGGTGTTCAAGAATCGAGCGGATATCTTCGAGCTGATTATAGATTTCAGGGTTTTCAGCCTTGAGTTGTTCGATTTTAAGAGGGGTTCTTGTTCCGGCTACAACATCCTCACCCTGAGCGTTCATGAGAAACTCGCCATAGAAGATGTTTGCACCTGTGGCAGCATCGCGGGTGAAGGCTACGCCTGTTCCGCAATCTTCGCCCATATTGCCGAAGACCATAGCCTGAACGTTACAGGCTGTACCCCAGTAACCAGGAATGTGGTTGAGCTTACGATAAACAATGGCCCTTTCGTTATTCCAACTGTTAAAGACCGCTCCTATGGCGCCTATAAGCTGCTCTTTAGGGTCTTCGGGAAATACTCTGCCGGTTTTTTCGAGAATGGCGGCTTTATATTTGGCAACAATATCCTGAAGGTCGTCTACGTTTAATTCAGTATCGAGCTTGATGCCGAGATCGTGTTTTTTTTGTTCAAGTATTTTTTCGAAAGGATCTATCTGTTTTTTATCCGTTGGCTTAAGATCGAGCACAACATCGCCATACATTTGTACAAAACGGCGGTAGCAGTCCCATGCAAATCGAGGGTTTCCTGATTTTCTTGCCAGTCCATCGACGGTTTTTTCGTTAAGGCCAAGATTGAGAATGGTGTCCATCATGCCGGGCATCGATGCCCTTGCTCCGGAACGAACAGAAACGAGCAACGGGTTTTCCGGGTCTCCAAACTTTTTGCCTAAGGCATCTTCAATCTGGAGAAGTGCATCCGGGATTTCCTGTTCGAAAAGATTTTTTGGGTAGTTTTTCTGGTTGTCGTAGTAGTAGGTACAGACTTCAGTTGAAATAGTGAATCCAGGAGGAACCGGCAGGCCGATATTGGCCATTTCAGCAAGGTTGGCGCCCTTGCCGCCAAGCAGGTTTTTCATGGAAGCATCCCCTTCAGCGGACCCTCCGGAGAAACTGTAGATGTACTGTTTACTGGTAACCTTTTCGTTGGTAATCTCAGATTTTGGCATGATTTTAAGAAGTAATAATTATTCTTACAAGATGAAAAAACATGAGCAGGCGATAAAAAAAGCAGAGGAAGTTGACTACTTTTACTTTAAACGAAAATTTAATAAAAAAAATTGCTGTAAAAACTACCTGAAAGGATATTTCATTTTGGTTTATAATGGGAATTGAGTTTGGAGTTATTTTTTTTCAGATTATAAGGCTAGCTGTTCCATACACTCTTACCTCAGTAGGTGCGACATTTTCTGAAAGGGGTGGTGTTGTTAATCTTGCTCTTGAGGGAATGATCCTGGTCGGTGCTTTTGGTGCGGCTTATGGTCAGTATCGAACAGGTTCTGCTTTTATAGGGATTCTTCTAGCTCTTTTTTGTGGGCTTGGTGTAGCACTGCTTTTTGCATTCGTTACAGTTACCTTGAAGGCTGATCAGATTGTTGCAGGTATTGCCATCAATATTCTGGTTATGGGAGCAACGCGTTTCGGCCTGAGCCTGCTGTTTGGCAGTTCAATGAATTCGGATCGTATTGCAGGTATTGATGTTCCTTTCCTTTTTATGGATCCTTTGGTATATGTGGCTCTATTTTCAGTTATTGGCGGCCATGTATTGCTGTTTAAGACACCTTATGGACTCAGGCTTCGGGCAACCGGTGAAAGTGCTGAAACAGCCGACAGCGCAGGTGTCAATGTTGATACCATGCGGTATTCCGGTGTTCTGATTTCAGGAGCTATGGCAGCTCTTGCGGGTGCTTTTCTTGTGTTTCAGCAGCATACGTTTACTGATAATATGTCCGCCGGTCGTGGTTATATTGCCTTGGCCGCCATGATTATCGGTAAATGGACTCCCGCAGGAGCTGCACTGGCAAGTATAATGTTTGCCGCAACGGAATCTATGGAAATCTGGCTGCAGACAGGAATGATTCCTTCCCAGCTGGTGCAGTCGCTTCCTTATGTAATCACGCTTATTGTGCTCGCTGGATTTGTTGGCAAAGCCACGGCGCCTCGTGATGCAGGTATTCCTTTTGAGAAAAACCGCAAGTCAGAGTAGTCTCGGCAGGTCAAATTTTAGTATATCCAGGGGATAAATTTTTTAACCAAGTGCTTATATTCCGCATATTCCGGGTGTCGTTCGGTCAGCCATACTTCCTCCCGCGCAGCTTTGTAGCTGAAGAAGAGTACGCATAGAGCGGTCATAATAAGATGAGAAAGGCTTACTTGGAAAACTGCCCATCCAAACGAAGCAAAAAGAAAACAGCTGTAAAGAGGGTGGCGAACATAGGCATAAATTCCTGTTGTGACGAGTTGATTGTGATCGACAGGGTAGGGAAGCGGGGTTAAAGAGTGTTTGATTTTCTCCAACCCGAGTGTCAAGAAAATGGCGGCTATAATCCAGCTTATCGAAAGCACTGTCCATCTCAAGACAGTTAGCATTTTAAAAAGTTTAGAATCTGAACAAACAGGGTAGACTGGCAGAAAAATAAAGGTTATCAGGAGTACAAACTGAAGCACAACAAGGTGCTCTCCCTTTTTCCCCCATGGTAGTTTGCTTTTTGGAGAGGTAGTTTTATATATGGTTTTCATGTAAAAATTTGTTTATAAAACAACGTTTTTGTTGTTTTTTTATAGTTTTTTTCAATTTAAATATTTTTCATTTGAGGATGTTACTATGATTACTCCAAAAGGAACGCTTCTCTTGATTGTTGATGTACAGGGCAGGTTGGCACAGGGTGTTTTTAAGCCTGCTGATTTGGAAAAGAATATCAGTAAACTTATACGGGCTTGCTCAATCCTTGATGTCCCTGTTTTGGTGACGGAACAGTACCCGAAAGGTTTGGGCCATACTATCGACTCTCTGCGTGAGCTGTTACCTGACAATGTTCCTGTTGAAAAACTTTCCTTCAGTTGTTGTGGAAATGCAGAGTTTATGAGGCAGCTTCGTTCGTTCAACCGTAACGATATTCTTGTTGCCGGTATAGAGACACATGTCTGTGTTTACCAGACGGCTGTCGATTTAATTGAGTTTGGTTATACCGTTCATTTGGTTACCGATGCAGTTTCTTCCAGAACTGAAGAAAACAAGCAACTCGGAATTCGCTGTATTGAAAAAGCTGGAGCTTCACTGACCAGTAGTGAAATGGCTGTTTTTGAACTTCTGCATGTCGCAGAGGGAGATCGGTTTAAGGCAATTTCTAAAATTATAAAAGAGTAAGAGCCGTCTCAATAGAGTGCAGGTTATTTGCTGATACTGGACTTTAACATGGATTCGAGTATATCTCTCCCTTCAAAAATATCGGTTTCAATTTTCAGGTAATAAAAAGGAATAGAGGTAATGATGCGGATAAGATCGGGTTGCCCGAGAATTCTGAAATAGTCTTTTTCTGTAGTGATAAGGCTGAGTCCTTTTTTTTCAGCTTCGCGACGAACAGACTGCAGCTTTTTAATGGTATAGTTTTCATGGTCACGGAAAAATCTGTGTGCTTTGACGTTTACTCCCTTATCAGTTAGAATGTCAAGAAAGCTTTCAGGCCTCGCTATACCTGCAAAAGCAAGGGCGTTGATGTTTTTAGGTGAAGGCGCTTCGTCAGACGATGCAAAGGTGCCTGAAAAACAAACGAGCTCTCCCGTTTTTACACGAGCCTTTATTACCGGACGACCGAATTTTTCCACTTTCTTCAAAATCAGTGATGTTTTTTCTTCATCGGTGATTTTGTTGAGTATAATCAAGTCGGCCCTTGACAAATTTTTCACTGGTTCTCTTAACCGCCCTTCCGGAATCATTTTTGCTTTTATAAAAGGTTCTGCGGTATTGATAACGGCAATGTTCAGGTTTCTTTCAATAGCGCGGTGCTGGAAAGCATCGTCAAGGATGATAACTCCAGGCAGTCTTTTAGCAAAGTGATCGGTGATATAGGTTACTGCATCTTTTCTTTTTTCAGCGACTACAACAACAGCATCAGGGTTGTTCCATGCGAGCATGGTGGTTTCATCTCCAGCTTCTGTACTGCTCAGCATAATCTTTTGTCCATCTGAAACAAGCTGTACCCCTTTTGTTTTACGCTTGTACCCTCGCGATACAATTGCCGGTTTGCAGCCGATGGAAAGATAGTATTTGACCACCCAGTCAACGAGAGGGGTTTTTCCTGTTCCTCCTGCGGAAAGGTTCCCGATTGATACTACGGGAATCGGTGATTTCCATGCTTTAATAAACTGACGGTCGAAAAAGATATTGCGAATTTGTACGACTGATTGGTGCAAAAGTGCAAAAGGTCTAAGCGCTATGGAGAATGGGTTATGCATGGCCGAGAAGGTCTGAAAGTTTTTTTGTATAGATGCGCAGTTCTTCTTCGCTTATAAAGTCAGGGAGGTCTATGGTATGGAGCTTTACTGTTGTTTTGCTGAATGGTCTAGGTATTTCAAACTTGTCCCAACTTTTGAGTTTCCAGGCTTTGGTATAGTTGATTTCAGCAAAGATAAGCTGGTAGTTATTGGTTGAGGCTATTCGTAAGGTACCATATTTGAACTGATTCACTGGTCCTCGAGGTCCATCAGGGGTAAGAACGATTATCTGTTCTTTGCTGATTGCTTTCTGCATGGCAAGTTTAACTTCATCAGCACCCTTGGAGCTTGAACCCCTGATAAGGGTATAATCAAATTGTTCGAGGGCGTCGGAAAGAATACGTCCATCTTCAGAAAGGCTTACGACTGCTTGCAATTGTTTATCGGGAAGCAGCGACTTGGCAAGTAGCCAGCCGGCCACCATTTTTCCATGCCAGAACGTAAAGATAGCGCCTTTTTCGGTAAGCTGCTTTTTCAAGGTTGGTGGCGTCACTGATATCCTGAGGCTTGCGTAAAGAAGTTTTAGCGCAAAAGGGATGATGTAACGGGAAATCAGTGGTGAGAGAGCCATAGGGGTATAGGATATTAACCGATAGAGGTACTCTTTTGGTTACAGAAATAAATTAATTTTAATTATTTATTTTAGTCCTTTTGAAATTATATACTTGCAGTCAGCTGTCAAGACCGGTGTAATTTAACAAACCGTGTTGAAAAACCACAGGTTGAAATACGCTTGATCACTATACACAAGAGAACCATGAATATTTTGATTATAGGCAGCGGCGGGAGGGAGCATGCTATTGCTTGGGCTGCCGCAAGAAGTGAAGGGGTGGCAACTGTATTTGTTGCACCGGGTAACGGCGGAACTGCCTTGATGGGGGGAAAGGTTTGTAATGTACCTATACATGCTACGGCGTTGGATGAATTGCTTGTATTTGCACATGACAACCATATTGATTTGACTGTTGTGGGCTCAGAACAGCCGCTTGAGCTTGGTATTGTGGATCTTTTCCGTAATGCAGGCAGACAGGTTATCGGTCCCACTATGGCTGCAGCCCGTCTTGAGTCCAGCAAGGCTTTTTCTAAGGAGTTTATGGCTCGTCATGGTATTCCTACAGCTGGTTATAAGGTTTTTCGAGATATCCATGCTGCCGGCAGTTATATTGAGTTGCCTCAGACTGTTTATCCTCAGGTTATCAAGGCCAGCGGTTTATGTGCAGGAAAAGGGGTGTTCATCGCCCTGGATAAAAAGGAGGCATTGAAAGCTGTCAAGGAATTATTTGAAGATCGTATTTTCGGGAATGCGGCAGATGAGGTGGTTATAGAGGATTTCCTCTTTGGTCAGGAGGCCAGTGTTTTTGCGCTCACTGATGGTAAGGATTACAGGCTTTTCCTTCCTGCTCAGGATCATAAACGTATCGGAAATGGTGATACCGGAAAAAATACCGGCGGTATGGGTGCCTACGCTCCCGCACCCATCGTAACACTGGATGTAATGCAGAAGGTTGAAGAGAGAATTATCAGGCCGACTCTTGCGGGTATGGCTGAAGATGGATATCCATATACCGGTTTTTTGTATGTGGGGTTGATGATCGACAACGGCGAGCCTTATGTTGTTGAATACAATGCCCGTCTTGGTGATCCTGAAACTCAAGTAGTGCTTCCTCTTTTAAAAAGCGATTTTATTAGAGCCCTTCAGGCGAGTGTTGATGGTACGCTTGGTGAGGTGCCTTTTGAGATGCACAGGAAGTCGGCGACAACGGTTGTTATTGCTTCAGGAGGTTATCCTGATCATTATGAGACCGGGAAGACCATTGCTATGGATAATGAAGTTTTTGAAATGGAAGATTGTATGGTTTTTCATGCTGGAACATCCTATGATAGTGGCAAGTTGACTACGGCAGGCGGCAGGGTTTTTTCGGTTACGGCTCTTAGTGAAAATCTGAGAGACAGTATTGATCGTGCTTATTATGCCGTTGAAAAGATAGGGTTTGATGGTGCGTATTACAGAACAGATATAGGGGCTAAGGCTCTTTAATTTTCAGTTACGGGTTGTTCAATGAAACTATTCCGGCGTAAATTTGAAATTATTCAGGAGCAGGCGTTTCGGGAGTTGCCTTATGAATGTTGCGGGCTGCTGGTAGGGAAAAGAAATATTGATCATCGGGGTAATATTGAAAACATTGTATACGAAGTGGCCCCTTGCAGAAATTGTCTCTACCATGGAAAGGAGCAGGGCTTTGAGATTTCTCATAATGAGTATGTTGATGTCGAACGGGAAGCTAAACGAATTGGATATCAGATAATAGGATCATACCATTCACACATAAATTCCCCTGCAATTCCTTCGCTTCATGATGTTGATTTTGCCAGGTCAGGACATACCTTACTGATTATTTCTCTCGTGAATGCACAACCAAAGGAGGTCACGGCATGGTTGAGAAGGGAGTCGGGTGGGTTTCATCAGGAACAGATCAGGGTAGTAGAGTAGTTTGCCTTCTCTTATGGGGCACAAACTCTTTAAATATTTTGTACATTACTTTTTTTTAGAGCTTACCAAGTATTTAACTCCAAAATAACGTGCCAAAGCGGGAAGATATAAAGTCAATTTTAGTGATTGGGGCTGGTCCTATTGTCATCGGTCAGGCTTGTGAGTTTGATTATTCTGGCACTCAGGCCTGCAGGGCCCTTAAAGATGACGGGTACAGGGTTGTGTTGGTGAACAGCAATCCAGCTACCATTATGACTGATATAGAGTTTGCCGATGCAACCTATATTGAGCCGATCACACCTGAATATGTTCAAAAAATAATCGAACGTGAAAAGCCTGATGCCTTGCTGCCTACTATGGGTGGTCAGACCGCATTGAATATTGCAGTAAGTCTTGCTGAATCGGGTATACTTGAGCGTAACGGGGTTGAGCTTATAGGGGCTAAACTGCGTGCGATCAGGAAAGCTGAAAATCGGGAGTTTTTTAGTGCTGCCATGAAAAAAATCGGCCTTGAAATGGCTAAAGGTTATTTTGTGCGCAACGAAAAAGAGGCAAAAGAAGCGCTTGAGGAGATCGGTCTTCCGATTGTAATCAGGCCTTCGTTTACCCTTGGTGGCACAGGTGGGGGATTTGCCGAGACAAAAGCTGACTATTATGAAGCTGTACGAAGAGGGCTTGCTGAAAGCCCAATCAGTGAAGTGCTTGTTGAAGAGTGTCTGATTGGCTGGAAAGAGTTTGAGCTTGAGGTTATTCGTGATTTGGCTGATAATGTAATTATCGTATGCTCTATTGAGAATTTTGATCCTATGGGGGTGCATACGGGTGATTCTATTACTGTTGCTCCCGCCCAGACTTTGACGGATCGACAGTATCAAGAGCTTAGGGATGCTTCCATAAGAATCATCAGAGAGATTGGAGTTGAGACGGGCGGAAGCAATATCCAATTTGCCATCAATCCCGAGAACGGCAGGATTGTTGTGATTGAGATGAATCCCCGAGTATCACGCAGCTCTGCTTTGGCTTCCAAGGCAACTGGTTTTCCTATTGCAAAAGTAGCTGCAAAACTAGCAGTAGGCTATACGCTTGACGAAATTCTGAATGATATTACAAAAACTACTCCAGCCAGTTTTGAACCTGCCATTGATTATTGTGTTGTAAAAATTCCGCGTTGGGATTTTGAAAAGTTCAAGAACGTTGATGCCCGTCTCGGTGTGCAGATGAAGTCCGTTGGAGAGGTAATGGCATTCGGGCGAAATTTCAGGGAAGCATTGCAAAAATCGTTACGAGGTCTAGAAATAGGTCGAGCAGGACTTGGGTCGGACGGTAAGGATATTATGAATGTTCTTGATATGACTCAGCAGCAGAAAAAATTTGCAAAAGAGGATATTCTTGAAAAAATAAAGATTCCGAAAGCTGACCGGTTATTTTATCTCCGATACGCATTTCAAGCTGGAGCGACCATTGACGAGATTCATAAGTCAACTGGTATTGATCCATGGTTTCTCGATAATATTCTCCAGATAGTCGAGGTTGAAAATGAGCTTCGGGAACTGGCTGAAGCTCATTGAATGTGATGACCTATCTAACAAGGATTTTAGAGGAGAAACGACAGGAAATACAGGAACTGAAAAGAGGAAAACCTTCGCAGCGTTATGCTGAGTCGCATGGTTCTCTTGTTGCGACTCGTGATTTTACCGGTGCCCTCAAGCGTACTGCCGGAGGTTTGAGTCTTATTGCGGAAATCAAAAAAGCATCTCCGTCACGTGGTCTTATTGTACAGGATTTCGATCCTGTTACAATGGCTCGTTCTTATGGAGAGCTTGGAGCTGCAGCTTATTCAGTATTAACTGATCGTATGTTTTTTCAAGGGTCGAACGATTATCTTCAGATGGTAAGTCGTTCGTTTTCCCTGCCGGTACTTCGCAAGGATTTTATTATTGATGAATCCCAGATTTTTGAGTCACGGTTAATTGGTGCAGATGCAATTTTGTTAATTGTTGCAGCTCTTGATCCATGCCAGTTAAGCGATTACCTGCAATTGGCGCTGAGTATCGGTCTTCATGTACTTGTTGAAGTACATGACCACAAAGAGCTTGACAGAGCTCTTGAAAAAGGCGCACTGATTGTTGGTGTCAACAATCGCGATTTGAAAGACTTTTCCCTCAAACTTGAGACTTCTGTGATGCTTCGTCCGTATATTCCGTCGGATATCATTGCTGTTGCTGAGAGCGGCATGAAGACAGCTGCCGATATTGCCCTTATCGAGCAGGCATCATTTGATGCCGTGCTGATAGGTGAGGGGCTGCATATAAGTGCTGAACTTCGTGAAGTTACCTGGTCATAGCTTTTATTATTGATGCGGTTTTTACCGGATCAGCTGATTTGAAAAATGCTGTGCCCGCAATCAACGCATCTGCGCCAGCTGATACTACTGCCTGAGCATTCTCTTCTGTTATTCCACCGTCGATAGCAATGACCATTTGTGGGTTTAGTTCCATGCGCATCTTATGGAGCTGTTGAATTTTGCCAAGAGATGAAGGTATAAACTTCTGGCCTCCGAATCCGGGGTTAACGGTCATTAAAAGAACAAGATCAAGATCAGGTAAAATAGACTCAAGGGTAGAAACGGGAGTCGCCGGATTGATTGAGACGCCTGCTTTTACACCAAGGCTTTTGATAAACTGAATGGTTCGGTGCAGGTGTGGACAGGTTTCCTGATGAACAGTGATCTGGTGTGATCCGGCTTTAACAAAATCTTCAATGAAACGGTCTGGTGCTGCAATCATCAGATGGGTGTCAATAATTACCGGTGTGCATGCGGCAATAGCTTGCACAATAAATGGACCAAAGGTTATGTTGGGGACAAAGTTTCCATCCATGATATCGCAATGAATCCAGTCTGCTCCTGCTTTTTCGGCTATTTCCAACGAGTGCTTGAGGTTGGTGAAGTCCGCAGAAAGAATTGAAGGAGCAAGAAGCGTTGAAGGTGCAGGCATAGTGATACTTCCTTGAGCGTGAAAAAAATATTATTGTAACTCTGCTGGGCAAATAATTAAAAAGCTTCGCCAATTCCAAAATTGAATGTACAGTCATTCAGTTTCCAAGTTGTTATACGCCATGCTTTTGGTTCAGTGGGGTCACGCAGTTTATAGGCAAAATCGAAACGGAATGGCCCGATAGGAGATCCTATCCGCAAACCGATTCCTGCGTCCCAGGCGTAGTTGTTAATCATGGATTCCGGAGTAAAGGCATAAGGCCCGTTTCTGTCCCATATATTACCAATATCTGAAAAGAAGGTTATTCCAGAGGGTTGGCGGAAAAGCTTGAATAATTTCAGCCTGTATTCCAGATTAAGTTCAAGTTTTATGTCAGCGCCAAAATTGGCCGCAGCATTACTTGCACTGTTGGAGGGGCCAAGCGTGTTGAATAGCCATCCTCTCATGCTGTTTGAACCACCGGCAAAGAATCGGCGTTCTTGTGGAGTCGTTTCAGCTTTGCCCCATGGGGCCATCCATCCTATATCACCTCGAGCAGCAATTTGACTTTGAGGTGAAAGAGTTTGAATATAGCTCAACCCGGGTTCGGCTTTTATGTACTGAGTATAGGTTGTTCCAAATATTTGGGGCTCTTTATCGGTGAACCCGTTATATGTTTTAGTATCGACGTACTTGTCGATCAGCCATGGAATGGCTCCGCATGCTTCAAGAAGCAGGTCAAAATTCCAGATATTTTTTTCTGTAAGAGTAGTTTTGCGGTTATTGTAATTGTAGCGAAGTCGGAAAGTCTGGTCAATATGGGTTTTGAGCAGGCTGTCGAGACCTGCCTGGATTGCAGAGTCATTCGATGGGTCTATACCGATATTTTTAGCAAGACTTGTTTTGAAAAGCTGTTTGAACCCCCTGAGGGAGTCGTTTTTAACTAATTCGAATTCAAAAAAATCAAAATTCAATCGAGAAGACGGACTCATTTTAGCGTTGTAGCTTCCTCGTATAAGTCCGTTCTGGGTCGATAACAGCACAGGCTGTATGGTACTTGCGTATTCTGTTGTAACAGAATAGGAGTTGCCGGGTTTTTTAAGAACCGGCATGATAAGGCTGCTTTTTAAATTGAATTCGTAGGGAATAATTTTAGCGTATTGGGAGGGGTCAAGGTTTTCAAGGACACTGTTGAAGTTGCCTACTTGGGTACCGAATTCTGTCGACGTATGGAATTGTTCTGCTCCCCCTAAAAGATTTTTATTTTCATAAGCCAGTGATGTGGCAAAAAAGAGTGACCCATAACGATTGTCGACCAGTAACTTTGGTTCAATCTGGTGTCTTGGTGCTGTTTCGAGATGTACAGTGGTGTATAGTTGGCCAGACCGAACGGAGTCAGGGCTGATGTAAATCGTTGAAAAAATATTTGTTGTTCCAAAATTTTGAAGGGTACGCTGTTCAAGATTCTGGCGAATCACTTTTCCAGGACGAAATTCAATAGCCGATACAATAAGGTCGGGAGATACTTTTTGTTTGCCAATTATTTTGCCGGTTATTCCATCTTGTATAAAGTTTTTTTCACCCGGTCTGGTATCGCTTTTTAAGGGGTTGTGGACTATGGCGTGAACAGGTCCATATTTAAGTTGTTGCGGTAAGCTGAGCTTGAACAGAAGTCCAGCCCGATTTCCAACGGTATCCACCTTGATGCGGATACTGTCCTCATGAAAAAAGGCAAATCCCTCTTCTTTGAAAAATGAGATTGTCCGGTTTCTTTCATCAATCAAGCGTTCAACAGAAAAAATATCACTGACTTTGAGGCGTTTGTGATCGAGATAGCGAGCTTTTAGCTCTCTGGAAATTTTTTCAAGACCTTCATATTTAAGCGAATCAATTCTGGATGGTTCATTTTCGCGGATGCGAATGTTTAGATCCAGTTTTTTTCTGTTTGCTTTGAAGACAAGCCCATGGTCTACGTTTGCAAAAAAGTAACCCTTATAGGTATAAAGTTTTTTAATGAGGAAAAGGTCTTTTTCTAACTCTTCAGGGTTAAAAGGTTTTATAGCTCCGCCAAAGAGACCGAGTCCAAGAAAAGTTTTGTGTTCGCTTGTGGCGATTACTTGCAGGAGTTCCTCGTTGCTGATCGATTTATTGCCGCTGAAGCTGATCTTTTCTACATAAGGAGATTGTTGTGACTGGATGTCACCGGTGTTGGTTGACTGGCCATAAACCTGAATGGCACAGAGCAAAAAAAGGGCAATAAGATGTAATGCTTTTGCCCTTAAAGTGGAGGTATTTCTTAAAAAAAAAACACTGAACCTTGTCCCGTTATCCTAAGTTAATGGTTCTTCGTCGCTGTAGCCAAAGTCTTCGTCAGTAGGGTAGTCAGGCCATATCTCGTCGAGACTTTCATACATATCATCGCTTTCAGGAAGATCATACAGATTGTCGATGACCTGTTGCGGTGCTCCGGTTCTGTTTGCGTAATTAATCAATTCATCTTTTGTGACAGGCCACGGAGCGTCGGCTATATAACGGGCAAGATCTAAATTCCAATACATACTTCGTTTATTGATTTATTCAGTTTAAGAGTTATTGCCTTCTTGTTCAGGTGAAGTCTTTTGTATAGTGATGAACTTGTCTGGATTATTTTCATCAAAGAAATATGCAGTCGGATTGACAATCACATTGTTTTTGTGTACTTCGTAATGCATATGCGGGCCGGTTGATACACCGGTGTTTCCTGAAAGAGCAATAATGTCCCCGCGTTTTATCTTCTGCCCTTGACGAACGAGCGATTTTGAGAGATGGGCATAGATTGTTTTAAAACCATAGCCGTGATTTACAGTAATTTTTTGCCCATATCCTTTGTCATACCCTGAAAAAGCAACAATCCCGTCTCCTGTTGACTGCACTCTTGTACCTTCGGGTACTGAAAAATCGATTCCAGAGTGAAAAAGCGGAACATGGTAAACAGGGTGAACCCTTATACCGTAAATGCTGGTAATCTTTCCGCCAGTTGGTCTGATATTGGGAATACTTGAAAAATAAGAGGTTGGGTTGGGGTTGTCTGCGAGTTCTCCTTTATCAAGAGTATTATCTTGTTGCAGATCAATCTGCCTGATCAACTGCTCTATCATTTGTTCTGTACTTGCCAGTAACCCTTCAGTTGTTGAAGCCGTTGAGATATTTTCCTGTGTATCGGAAGGCAGGGTTTCTTTAGCAAATATAGTTGATGGTACTACTATAAGAGAGGTGATGAAGATACAAGAGAATACCAACTCTTTCAAAAACATGCGCGGGGGAAAAAATATTTTTCCTTTTCTGCAGTATTCGCATACAGTTATAAACTTTTTTCGTGAAAACATGCAGCACTCGGGTTGATTGCCTGATCAGGGAAGTCGCGATCGAAGGTCAAATATAAAAAAACTTTATTTTATAAGTCAAAGATTAGTGAGCTTCATACCAGTTTTTTCCAAAGCCGGTAACTACCTCAACTGGTACGGTTTTTAGTCCGCATGTTATTGCTGCCTCTATCATTGCCTTTTCTATTAATGCTGAAAGAGGCTTTTTTTCTTCATCGGTGGTCTCAAAGAGCAGTTCGTCATGCACCTGCAGAAGCATGATGGATTTCATTTTCTCTACACGCATACGCTGACTGCAGAGAATCATTGCATACTTTATGATATCGGCTGCCGTGCCCTGGATCGGGGTATTTGTGGCTGCTCTTTCAGCAGCTTTTCTGAGGTTTGCATTTCTGCTGTTGAGGTCCGGAATATAACGTCGACGCCCGAGAAGGGTTGAGACATAGCCATTATTTTTGCCCGTTACTATAATGGCCTGCAGAGCTGCGAACAAGCCCGGGTACTTTGAAGTGTATGTGTCGATTATAGTTTTTGCTTCTTTTTGAGTGATGTTAAGCCTTTTTGAGAGGCCAAAAGGCATAATCCCATACAGAACCCCAAAATTTACCTCTTTTGCCTTGCGACGCATATCGCTGTTGATTTCATCTGTGCCAAAAATCACCTTTGCAGTAGCTGCGTGTATGTCTTCGTGGTTTATGAATGCGTTTAGAAGCTGGGGATCACCTGATATTTCAGCGGCAATCCGTAGTTCAATTTGTGAATAATCTGCGGAGAGAAGCCATTTTTCAGGTGATGACGGTATGAATGCTTTGCGAATCTCTTTTCCAAGAGAGGAGCGTATAGGTATATTTTGAAGGTTCGGTTTTGAGGATGAGAGCCGCCCTGTTGCTGTGATGTGCTGATTAAAAGAGGTATGCAGTCTGCCAGTCTTAGGATTAACAATTTTAGGCAACGCATCAATGTAGGTGGTTTTGAGTTTCTGCAGACTTCTGTATTCGAGGAGGTCACTTGCAACAGGGTGAAGCGGAGCAAGCTCTTCAAGCACTTCAACATTTGTTGAGAATCCTGTTTTTGTAGTTTTCTTTGTTGGGAGTGCAAGTACACTGAAAAGGATATGCGCAAGCTGCTTTGGTGAATCGATATTGAATGTGGAGCCAGTGGCGCTATATATCTTCTCTGTCAAAAGTATGAGCTCTTCCCGGGCTTTTTCAGAAGCGATTTCAAGATGTGCCGAATCAATGCAAATGCCTTCATACTCCATTGCCGCTAAAACTTCAACAAGGGGAAATTCTATGTTTTCGCAAAGCCAGAGGAGCTCTTTTTCTTGTGCAAGTTTTTTAAGGAACATATCCTCAAGTTGAAAAGCCAGATCCGCATCTTGACATCCATAGTTTGATAATTTTTCCGGTTCAATGTCGAAAATATGCAGCTTTGTTTTTCCTGTCTTTATAAGTTCATCATATGTGGTAGTTCGATAATTGAGGTGACGTGCAGCAAGATCATCAAGATTGTGTTTTTCATCTGGATCCAGTACATAGCTTGCAATCATAGTATCAAATCCAACAGGCGAGAGTTCTATACCATATTTTTTGAGAACCAGAATGTCGTACTTTAAGTTTTGCCCGGTTTTGTGTATAGATGGATTTTCTAGAACTCCTTTGAGCATTGCAAGTGTACTGTCTCTATTGAGTGCGTTTTCGGCAAAAGAGACAAAACGGGCTTTTCCAGTTTCAATGGAAAACGACATTCCTGCAAGTTCAGCATCAAAGGTGTTCAGACTTGTTGTTTCAGTATCTACAGCAACCCTTTTTGTATGTTGTAGCGATTGTACAAGATCTTTCAGTTTTTCTGTTGTATCGACTAAGGCATAATCCGTACCATTTTGAGGTGCAGGAAGCTCAAGCTGCTTTTCTTGTGGAGATGCGACCGGGCTTTCATTTTCTTGAACTTCTTCGAACGGGTATTGTACTGCTTCACCGAAAACAGAGGGGATTCTTGATATAATGGTTTTAAGTCCAAGCCTTTGCAGTAAAGGAATAAGTCTTGTCTGATCAGGCACCCCACAGGCCAGTTCTTTGAGGGTAACGTCTATCCTAAGGTCAGTGCGAATTGTTACCAGCTGGGTAATCAGGTCAAGTTGTGGCTGAAATTCCTCGAGGCTTTTTCGGCTTTTTGGTGAAATCTCGCCTAAATGGGTATAGATATTCTGCAGAGAGCCATACTTCGAGAGAAGTGCTGAAGCTGTCTTGGGTCCTATACCTTTTGCTCCCGGGATATTATCTGAAGTATCGCCGGTCAAGGTCAGGAACTGGGTGAAAAGTTCAGGCAGAACTCCAAACTGTTCGGCAATTTCTTTCTCGCCGAGCAGTTCCAGTTCATTCTGGTTCTTACCGGGTTTGAGGATTTTTATACCATCATGAACAAGCTGTGAAAGATCCTTGTCCGGCGTGACAATATAAACCTGGCATATGTGTTCAAATTTCCGTGAAGCTGTGCCGATAAGATCGTCCGCCTCATAACCGGGAGTTTTGATAAGAGGAATATCCAGTGCCTCCAGAAGTTCAAAAACAGCGTCAAGCTGGATGATGAGATCCTCAGGCGGAGCTTGACGATTGGCTTTATAAGCCGGATAAAGATCATGTCGAAAGGTTTTTTCCTTGCTATCGAATACAGCTGCGAGGTATTGTGGCTTATAGGTTTCAAAGATTTTAAAGAGTGCTACTGCAAATCCGTAAATTGCACCTGTCGGCATTCCATCACGACTCGTCATGCCTGCTCTTTGCAAAGCATAAAAAGCACGGTAAATAATTGCCATGCCATCGATAAGAAAAAGGGCTGGCTTTACTTGTGGAGGTGCTGTCAGTGCAACTTGCATAACCTGGTCTAAGGGGGGGAAGAAATCCAGTTGTTTATTGTTCATTATGCGACCACCCCATAACTACCCAATACTTTTACCATGGTAGCGAATTCCCTGAGATGGTAGAGTGCGTTATGAATATTCGGGTCATGCTCATGACCTATAAAATCTACATAAAAAAGGTACTCAAACGCTTTTTTTCTGAATGGCCTCGACTCAATTTTTGTGAGGTCAATGTCACGCATGGCAAAGGTTGCCAATGCCTTAAAAAGTGAACCTTGTTCATTGGGCAGCGAGAACGCGATAGAGGTTTTATGCTGTGAGGTATTCAGATTAGCTATACGTTTCAGGGGATCTTTTTTTTCATCGTGCGCAATGCAGAAAAACCGGGTAATGTTCCATTCTTCATCAGCAAGATTTTCTTGCAGGATCTCAAGTCCATAGAGTTCTCCAGCTCTTTTTGATGCTATGGCTAGTTTTGAAGGATCTTTTTCGGCTGCAATCATTTTTGCACTGCCAGCAGTATCGTAAGCAACTTCAGGTTTGAGATTTTTGTGGGTTCCAAAAAAATTGCGGCATTGGGACAGTGCCTGAGGATGAGAAAGTACTTTTTTTGCAAGCTGGATAGTCGATCCTTTTATGCCCAGAAGACAGTGCTCAACTTTGACAAAAGTTTCGGCCACAATGGTTACCGGATGCTGGAGCAGTAGGTCGTAGTTTTGATGTATGCTTCCTCCAAGAGAATTTTCTATTGGCACTACTGCATTATCGACCTCATGGTTTTCAACAGCGGCAAAGACCTCTTCAAAAGATTCGAACGGTTTTGGCTGACCGATTCTTAGCGCGGCAATCTCACTATAAGCCCCGGGTTCCCCCTGAAA
>SESG01031621.1_pt1 | contig 28968 bp, 23 predicted proteins | sample 3171421 | NCBI WGS metagenome assembly SESG01 (sample SAMN10866946, study PRJNA518727) | freshwater metagenome | biome: subpolar coniferous forest; feature: holomictic lake; material: water; isolation source: holomictic Lake 227, 6 m and 8 m depth | place: Canada: near Kenora, Ontario | collected...
ACCATTATCATTGAATCAGGTGAAGAGAATTACTCCGCATACTGCCCGGATCTGCCTGGCGTGGTCGCTGCGGGCGAAACCGAGGAGGAAGTTCTTCTGTTGATGAAAGAGGCTATAGTGTTTCATATGGAGGGACTTATGGAAGATAACATTCCCATCCCGAAGCCGACCGTCATCGCAAGAAGCATAGAAGTTGCCGTGTGACTTACCCTTTCGGCCCCCTGGGCCAAAGCTTTGCCTTGGGGCGGCGGCACGCTGGAGGCAGTGCAAGGAAACACGGATTGCCACGAGCTGCAAGGCTCTTGCCTGAAAAAAGGGTGATCGAGCTGGAAGACATCAAGTCTCCCCCGTGAACATGGCCTCGGCATAATGGCGGCAAGGCGCGGAATGTATACGACTTGATTTCGTTCCTGAATCGTGAGAATCTGTTACGATTTTGCGTGCATGGCTCCTTGCCAAGGCAAAAGAGCAGGAGGAAACCAATCCTACATGATTAGATAAATACAACCAACCTTAAATTATCTTGGACTGTATTACTATTCTCGTTTTTTCCCACTATTCGAAGGATATATCTCCAAAGACCGTCCCATTACAGACCGCTAGGGAGCTGACACATTCATGCAAGGTATCAAAGACAAATTCCCCCATCTGCCGGAAAAGATCTCTGGACTAAGAGAGCTGGCCTACAACCTCTGGTGGAGCTGGCACCCCGAAGGCCGGGCGCTCTTCAAGCTCCTCAACCGCCGGGGCTGGTATCTGAGCAACCACAACCCTGTAAAGATGATCAACCGCATGGATAGAGGTGCGCTGGATGCGGCAACATCCGACGTCCATTTCATGAGGCATTATGAATATGTGATGGCCCGCTTTGATAGCTACATGAATCCATCTAACGGCTGGTTTTGCACCCGTGTAGCTGATCCGGAAAGGTGCAAGATCGCCTACTTCTCGGCGGAGTACGGCCTGCACCATGCCCTGCCCTTTTATGCGGGCGGTCTCGGCTTTTTGGCGGGAGACTTTCTCAAGGAGTGCAGCGACCTGGGTCTGCCTCTGGTGGCATTAGGATTCATGTACCCGCAAGGCTACTTGCGTCAGATGATCTCGCCGGACGGCTGGCAGATGGGGGCCTGCGAGATGATGGACCGGGAGAATGCACCTATCAGGAAGATGGTGGATGCTAATGGAGATCCCATCACCATCAAGGTGCCGGTCATGGACCCGTCTATTAATTTGGAGGTCTGGAAGGTCCAGGTGGGAAAGACCAGCCTTTATTTGATCGATACCTCCAGCGAGGCCAACGAGCCCGGGAATCGCGTCATATCCGACCGGCTTTATACCGGCGATCTGGAGCAGCGCCTGCGCCAGGAGATAGTCCTTGGCATTGGGGGCGTATGCATCTTGCGCCATCTGGGGGTGGACTATTCCGTTCTTCATTGCAACGAAGGCCATCCCGCTTTCGCCATCCTGGAGAGGATTCGGGAGAAGGTAGAGGGAGGCATGAGCTACAGGGAGGCCTTCGAGCAGGTCAAGAACACCACGGTTTTTACTACTCATACGCCGGTGCCCGCTGGCCATGATGTCTTTTCCTATCCGCTCATGGACAAGTACTTCGGCTCCTATCTGCCCACGCTGGATCTCTCCCGGGATGAGCTCTTTCGCCTGGGGACGAATCCGGCCAGGCCGGAGGGCTTTAACATGACTGCCTTTGCCCTGCGCAGCAGTGCTTACCGAAATGCAGTGAGCAAGAAGCACGGAGAGGTCAGCCGTGAGATGTGGCAGCCGCTTTGGCCAGAACTTGCCGTGGACAGGGTTCCCATTGAGCACATCACCAATGGGGTGCACGTGCCCTCCTGGATTGATCGGCGCCTGGGTGATGTGATATTCAACCGCTACCTCGGACGAACATGGCTGGAGGAGCACGATCAACCTGCTATCTGGCAGCTGATTGACGAGATACCGGACAGCGTTCTCTGGGAGCATCATCGTTTCATGAAAGAGATGGCAATTGCCAAGATAAGAGAACGGGCCCGCAACAAGTGGCACAAATCCGGTTCGGACTCCAATAATGTCATGGCCTCCGGGGTGCTGCTCGATCCTGCAGCCCTCACTTTAGGCTTTGCCAGGCGCTTTGCCTCCTACAAACGGCCCACGCTCCTCTTGCATGATATTGCCCGTCTGACAAAGATCGTGAGTGATACCGAAAGGCCGGTGCAGATCATCTTTGCCGGCAAAGCTCACCAGGACGACCAGCAGAGCAAGCAGCTCTTGCAGCAGGTCTTCAATGTCGCCAAGGACCAGGCATTTGGAGGGCGCATCGCCTTTGTGGAGGACTACGATGAGCTCCTGGCGCAGTATCTGGTGCATGGCGTTGATGTCTGGGTGAACAATCCCCTGCCGCCCATGGAGGCGAGCGGAACGAGCGGCATGAAGGCGACGCTAAACGGCGTTCCGCAGCTTTCCGTCCTGGATGGCTGGTGGATTGAAGGCTACAACGGCTTGAACGGCTGGGCAATTGAGGGCGCGAGAGAAGGGCCGGACAGGGACGCGCATGATGCTGCTGCCATCTACGATCTGCTGGAGAAGGATATTGTGCCGCTATTCTACGATGTGGACGAGGATGGTGTCTCGCACGGCTGGGCGGCAGTCATGAAGGAGGCCATCAAGATGACCGGGCCGCTCTTCTCCGCTCGAAGAATGGCCAAGGAGTACACGGAGAGGTTCTATCGTAAAGCCCTGAACGAAGCCATGAAGACGGATCGCAGTGGGGAAAGAGGGAGCCGCAAAGGGGATATGTTCGGCGGGATCTAAACAAATCATCTCCAAGGCACTCCTTTGCGAAGGGTTTATCTACCTTCATGCCAACCCGGTGGTTTCAAAGGTCATCACCATGATTTCTAAAGAGGATATTCAGGAGATTTTGAAGGGATACGATAAGAACGACCTAACCATTGCCACCATCTGCTCACACAGCAGCCTGCAAATTTTCCATGGTGCGCGCCTGGAGGGCTTCAAAACCATTGGAATTTGCATCGGTCAGCCGCCTCGGTTCTACGACGCCTTTCCCTTAGCCAAGCCGGATAAGTTCTTCTCCGTAGAGAGCTATAAGGCACTCTTGGATTATGCCGATGATCTCGTAGCCGAGAACGTGATCATAATTCCGCACGGCTCTTTGGTTGAGTATTTGGGAATCGAGAGGTTTGAGTCGCTGGCTGTTCCCACTTTTGGAAACAGGCGCGTTTTAGCCTGGGAGAGCGACCGGGAGATGGAGCGAGAATGGCTTCTCAAGGCCGGGGTAAACGTTCCCATGCGATTTGAAAAGGCGGAAGACATCGACCGGCCGGTCATTATAAAATATCACGGCGCTAAAGGCGGTCGGGGTTTTTTCATTGCCAAGACCAAAGAAGAGCTGCAATCAAAGATGAACTCGGAGGAGAAGTACACCATCCAGGAGTTCATCTTAGGCACCAGGTATTACATTCATTTCTTCTATTCGCCCATAAAACAGGAAGGGTATCTTCTGCGCAAGGGCTCTTTGCAGATGCTGGGCATCGATCGGCGCGTGGAGTCCAATGCCGACGAGATCTTTCGCATCGGCAGCATGAAAGAGCTGGCCGAGGCTGGCATCTATCCCAGCTTTGTGGTCACGGGCAACCTGCCGCTGGTGCTACGCGAGTCTCTCTTGCCCCGCGCCTTTGAGCTGGGAGAAAGGGTCGTGGAAACCAGCCTGGAACTCTTCGGCGGGATGATCGGCGCCTTCAGCCTGGAAACGATAGTCACCGACGAGCTGGAGTTCAAGGTCTTCGAGATCTCGGCCAGAATCGTCGCGGGCACCAATCTCTATGCAAGCGGATCGCCCTACTCGGATCTTATTGAACCGGGCCTCTCCAACGGCCGGCGTATCGCCCAAGAGATCAAGTCGGCCAATGAGCGGAACCTGCTGCATGAGATTATATCTTAAACCTGAAAAGAAAGGCTTATCTTGGAATGGTCTCTATTGGTGCCAATATGTCAGGCCTTATTAAGACATTCCAGGAGGCCACGCTGCTCCAGTGCGGCTTTTTAGAGAAGCTGCTCGATCTGGACATGGCAAGCGTTGCTGCCTTTTCCGATTCCATGGTGGAGTTTTTGAGACCGTCGCCGGACAACAAGTTCGTTTATGGCCTGGCGGCGGGCCGGTCCGCTCTCGCTCTTTACAGCTTCTTGCAGCTTATCCAAAACCACTTCGATAACGTATTTCCGTTCACCCTGGAAGATCCCGTGCAAAGGCACTACCGCAAGGGCAAGAATCTGGGGATAGCCATATCCGGCTCCGGAGAAACACAGGCCGTAAATAAATACATAGGTGATATCATCACTCTGGGGGGAGATATCAAGCTGATAACTGCCAATGAGAATGGAACCGCCTATAAAATGGTGAGCGAGTACGAGCGAGGATCGGTTCTGGTGTTCACGGCCCGGACAAAACAATCCACGGATAAAGATACGAGGTCGCGGCTCTCTCCCATGGGCACGGAGTTTGAGTTGCAGGTACTGGCCTTTTTAAATGCACTTTTCAGAGATATCCAGTCCCGGCTGAAAGATGTTTGTGATCCTACCTGTCCGGAATACCGCACCACAATAAAGGACTTTGAAGAAAACGCTCGCCTTATCTCCCAAATGGATCCCGAGCATTTGGAGTACTGGTTTGGCAGGCTGCTGCCTCGCAGTGGAAGATACATTATCGGAGGCGTGGGAAGATCCGGCCTGGTGGCCCGCGCTTTTGAGATGAGGTTCACCCATTTAAACAAGATCAGCTACTGGGAGAGAGATTTCAATACGCCCAGCTTTCAGATAGGAGACGTTTACATTCCCATAACCGGAATTGGCAACACCTATGAGGCCTTGGAGGGAACGGTCACGGCTCTGAAAATGGGCGCTGATGTGATGCCAATTACCGCCAATCCCTCATCGCGACAGGTACTGATTCTTAAAATGCATGGCAAGGAGAAGGACATTGCCGTGATACCTGTAAAGCCGGAATACAGAGATCTCTTCAGCGGAGACACCAGCTCCACCACCTGGCTGATGTCCGAATATACTAAATTCAGAAATCCTATCTTTGAGATCAATGCATCCGTGTTCACCAACAGCGTGGTGGCTGTGGGCGCGGAGTTTTTGGGCATCTTGGAAACGGGCATGAGAAGGATGCACGTGTAAACTTCGCCTTTTGGGGATTGGAAATGGCATGATTCCGGGCTCAAATAGGCGGAGAAGCCCGGTTCATGTTCATCCCTTTGCAAAGAACACACACTGCCGGCAAAAACGTCAACCATGTCGTTTTCCCGTCAAGAGACAATCTCCCCAGTAGAAGACCCATACATCGCAGGATGAACCACCTGGAAAGGTGCATTTGCCATCTTCATATATATTTCCAAGTATATATTTCCAAGGCTAATGCATTTAGCGATAGCAGGGCCAATAGACTGGTATGTTAACAAAAACTGATAACTACTTATAGTCAGATTGCTACATATCTTTAGAGGTTATTTAGGAGGGATCATAATCCGAAACGCTTTGTTAATATTGGTTTTGGTTTCCTTTGTAGCAGTCATATCTACATCGCAAGGGCAAGCTTGGGGTCTTAGTCCCGATGCAGGAGAAGCTTCCTCTGGTGGGTATGGCGAGACGTCGATCACCTACTCATCATCCGGTTACTCCAGTGATCAAGGACCAGGATACTCATTTAATACCGTACCACGCGAAACCAAAACAATAGTCGCTCCGCCTCAGACGATTCAACCAGGCACTACCAGTCCGGCTGCTCAGACCTTCCAGGCGCCAGAGGACACTGGACAGCAAGCAGCACTTACATACAACATTTTAGCCAACCAACCAGTTGCAGTCTTCTATGCTCAGGCCATACAGCCCTGGCAGACCTTCGTCTCTATATAAATTATCATTGTCTGCAATCTAAGCAAAGGTGAAAGAAATGAATGCTAAGTTGGTGATGACATCGGTGGTGTTTGCCGTCTTTATTTTTTTGTCGGCAACCGCCTTAGCTCAGCCTGACCCGTACGATCAATATCCTTCCGGGCCTGATTATCCTGGACCGGATTATCCATCTGATCCAAATTATCCTGGACCGGATTATCCACTTGATCCCAATTATCCTGGATCGGATTATCCAAACTATCCCACAGACCCCTACAATCCCGGACCTCAACAGGGTCCTGTGACCGTTCCTGGATCGAGTGGCGGCGATGGAGGACACCCGTCTGACGGACCAAGCAGCTCACAGCCTCTTTCTACACCATCAGGTTCCAATACCGAGGCCCTGAGCTATTCTGAAGGGCAAGCTCTTAGCCAGCAAGAGGTGGCAAGCAGCGGAATGATGGCCTCAGGAAGTGGAATGGCCTCTGCCGACAGATCGATGGCTTTTATGATGGTAACCGGGCTGCAGATCTGGACCCGATACAATGGAATGTGGACAACAGATCCCGCGTCGGTCTTCTTCTGGAGAAGCACCAGCATTCTGTCTAACAACGATCAGGCTCAAACCGTGTGGTCCTGGGAGCGATATCCCAATGGGCAGCAGATCTGGCGCAACCTGGGTTACAGAATGCCCGGATACTTCCATGGTCGATTCATTGGTGATGCCCGAGGCTGGCACCAGCTGGCCATGTGGAGCAGCAGATCCGGCTGGAGCAATGTGGTCTGGATCTACGTAAGGTGAAATAAGAATCGCGGAGGAGATTTAGGAGTTTCAACTCTCTGGGCTCCTCCTTTATTCATTTAGATATAAACGATTTTAATCTCAAAGCCCCCCAAACCTCTGCACATGCTCCCAGGCTTTGTGCTCCTGCGGGAATTGATCCTTTCGAGAATAGATGGAAGCATCCATCCGCCCAAAGAGCTTTCTGTCCACTCCCACCGGGCAGACTTTGATGCATATCCCGCAGGGCGATATTCCCCGCTGGTTCAGCTCGGCGCTGTGGGCGGTGCAGCTTTTCTTGTCCGTGAGCCCTTGCGGATAGTCCTTTTCATCCAATGCATTCGCCGGGCACATCTTGACGCAGCGCATGCAGCGGGTGCACAGTCTTTCATCGAGGAGCGGATCGGCTGGAAGCTTTGCTGCTGTGAAAACTGAGCCGAAGCGCACGCGTGGGCCAAACTCTCGCGTGAGCAACATATTGTTTGTCCCGAAATTGCCCAGACCCGCCAGGAGGGCTGCGTGCCGGTGGGAGAAGAAAGCCATTGGATTTTTCAGCAGGGCCTTGATGCCGAAGTAGCCGTCCCGAGGAACGAAGACGGACGGGTGGCCCATATCGCTCAGATAATTGGCCAGGCGGTAAGTGTACTGGTCCAGCAGGCTGTTTACGGTGTTGTACAGCTCCCGGTAATAAATGGAGGGTGACGTCTCCAGCACGGGCAGACTGACGGGAAGGCCAATGACTATTACCGATTTCGCCTGGGGAAATATGGACTCTGGATAAAACTCCTCCGGCATCCAGGGCACAAAGGGTGGATCCTTCCAGCGCTCTACGCTCGCCACACCCATCAAAGGTATCTCCATCTTCTTGCATCTTTTCCGGACAACTCTCAATAGATCTTCGCTCATTGTAGTGACTTTATTCTTATCATTATTATATGTTATCGAAGGCAAATGTTATATAGTTTTTCACGCTTAATGCTGATATAAATGCGAATAACGTGAGGCGAATATGATCGATGCCGACAAGGAGAAGCTGGAAAATATAATAAAAAAATATGATGGAAAGGAAGGTTTCTTGATCCAGTTGCTCTTAGATTTGCAAAGCGAGCTGCATTGGATCTCCAAAGAAACCATAAGGGAGCTTTCCTTGAGGCTTAAGATTCCAGCAAGCCAGATATTCAGGGTGGCGAGCTTCTACAAAGCGATGAATCTCTCGCCAGTAGGCCGGCATAAAGTATGCGTTTGCATGGGAACCGCCTGCCAGGTGCGAGGCGCTCAGAGATTGCTGGATACAACCGAGTCAAAATTGGGCATAAAATCAGGGCAGACTACGCCGGACAATAGCTTCACGTTAAATCGGGTCAACTGCCTGGGATGCTGCGCCATCGGCCCGGTAATAGTAGTAGATGACGATTATCACGGCCGGGTGGACTCCAAGAAGGTAGAGAAAATATTGGGGCAGCTTTTGATAGTTAGTACTAGATAAGAAAATGGGGAATAGATGGCAATACTTACATCAATTCAGGATCTGGAGATCTTGAGAGATGAAATCGAACGCAACAGAGACCCCAGGAGAAAAGAGGTGGCAATCTGCACCGGCACCGGGTGTCTGGGCCTTGGTGCACGAAAGGTGGTCAGCGCCTTTGAAAGAGAGATTGAGAAAAGGGGTCTGGAGAGGGATATTCATATTAAGGAGACGGGATGTCCCGGCTTTTGCGAAAAGGGAACTCTGGTAGTTGTATATCCAGAGGGAATCTATTACATGGGAGTGCAGCCGGATGATGTGCAGGAGATCGTGGAGGAGACCATTCTCAAAGGCGAGCTGGTGGCGCGCCTTCTTTACACAGATCCTGCCACCGGCCAAAAAGCAATACGGGAAGATGATATCCCATTTTATAATCATCAGATGCGATTTTTAATAAAAAATAATATACAAATAAATCCCAAAAATATATACGACTACATCGCCCTGGGCGGTTATGCCGCTCTGACCCGTGCCTTATCGCAGATGACACCACTTGGGGTGATTGAAGAGATTAAAAAGTCCGTTCTCAGAGGCAGGGGCGGAGGCGGATTTCCCACCGGGAAAAAATGGGAATCGACGGCGCAGTCTCCCGGCCAGCCCAAGTACGTGATCGTAAATTGCGATGAAGGAGACCCGGGTGCCTTCATGGATCGCGCTCTCATGGAGGGCAATCCGCATAGCGTTTTGGAGGGGCTGATGATTGGAGCCTATGCGGTTGGAGCGCATACTGGCTACATCTATGTGCGTATGGAGTATCCTCTGGCCGTGGAAAATGCCAAATTCGCCCTGCATCAGGCCCGAGAGCTGGGGCTTCTCGGCGAGAACATACTGGGCAGCGGATTTGATTTCGACGTATCCGTGCATAGGGGCGCGGGAGCCTTTGTCTCCGGAGAGTCAACCGCTCTCATGAGCGCCCTGGAGGGCAAAGTGGGCGAGCCCCGGCCCAAGTACGTACATACCTCGGAGTGTGGCGTCTGGAATCGACCGAGCGTCCTCAACAATGTGGAGACCTGGGCCAATATCCCTCTCATCATCAACCGGGGGGCCGAATGGTTTTCATCCATTGGAACGGAAAAAAGCAAGGGAACCAAGATCTTCTCGCTGGTCGGAAAGGTCAACAATACCGGTCTTGTGGAAGTTCCCATGGGCATGAGCCTGGCCGACATAATTTACAAGATAGGAGGCGGCATCCCTGGCGGAAAAAAGCTCAAAGGAGTGCAGACAGGAGGGCCCTCGGGAGGAATAATTCCGGCCCGGCATTTGCAGACCCCGGTTGATTTCGACGAGCTTACGAGCCTTGGCTCCATGATGGGCTCAGGCAGCATTATTGTCATCGACGAGGAGACCTGTGCTGTCGATTTGGCCCGCTACTTTGTGGACTTCCTATGCGACGAGTCCTGCGGCAAGTGCCTGCCCTGCCGGGAGGGCCTGTTACGAATGCGAGAGATTCTGGACGGCATAGTTTCCGGCAAAGGGCAGGAGGGCGACCTGCAAATTCTTAAGGAAATAGCCGACCTGATGAGAAAGACGTCGCTGTGTGCATTGGGCCTCACAGCCGTCAATCCGGTTTTAAGCACATTGTCCCACTTTCCCGATGAATATGCGGCCCATATAATCGAGAAAAGGTGCCCCTCTCTGGCTTGCAAAGCTCTTGTTTCGTATTATATCGAGCCGAAGGTCTGTATCGGCTGCGGCCTGTGCCAGAAGAACTGTCCAGAAGGAGCAATCGAGGAAGAGGAGGGCAGCAACTGTGTCATAGATCAATCCCACTGTACCAGATGCGGCATTTGCTTCGATGTCTGTCCGCCCAAAACCCGCGCAATCAAGAAGGTCTCCCCCGTACTTTCCCCGTCTTTTTCTTCTTCTTCCTCTTCTTCCTCTTCTTCCTCTTCTTCTTCCTCTTCCTCTTTGACCCGTTTAGGAAAGGCAAAAAGTGGTGATAAGGCATGACCAGGTTGAAAATCAAGATCGATGGTCATGCGATTGAGATGGATGCTGGTCAGGCCACTATCCTGGAGGCGGCTAGGCTTGCCGGCATCCACATCCCGACGCTATGCCATCATCCTTCTCTCAAGCCCTATGGGTCTTGCCGGCTGTGCACTGTGCAAATCGTTAAAAATGGCCGGAAAAAGTTTGTCACCGCCTGCAACTATCCGGTAGAGGAGGGCCTTGTTGTAATTACCGATTCTGCGGAAGTGGCAGACATCAGGAAGATGATCCTGGAGCTTCTCATAGCCCGATGCCCCCAGGAGAAGAGATTGCAGGAAATGGCCGGAGAATATGGGATTTTCAAGACACGCTTCTTGCCGGGGGATAAAAATTGCATCCTCTGCGGACTATGCTACCGGATCTGCGATGAGCTGGTGGGCGTCTCGGCCATAAATGCTCAAAATCGAGGAGTTTCCAGGGATGTAGATACGCCCTATGGAGAATTATCGGAAGACTGCATTGCATGCGGGGCCTGTGCCCTGGTCTGTCCCACGAAGTCCATACTGGAAAGAAAAAACATTTACCCGCTCTCCTCTGTCGATATCAAAGAGATGGAAGAGGAATTCCTGTGCGGAACGATTGATAATGATTTGGGTGTCAACAGGGAAATGTTTGCCGGCAAGAGCAACATTGAGGGGCAAGATGGAGGCATGGTAACCGCAATTCTCCAGCAAGGAATTGAGATGGGGCTCTTAGATGGGGCGGTGGTAGCCCAAAAAAATAAAAGCTGCGGCGCGAATGCTGCTTTTGTTGGTGAAACTGAATCGATTTGGCAGGCAAAGGGGACAAAATACGTGCGCGTCTCCGTCATCGCCCCGCTCCTGGAGGCCTTGAACCAGGGCAAAAGGAGAGTTGCCGTTGTCGGCACGCCCTGCCAGATCCGAACGGTCAGAAAATTGCAGAGGCAGGGCTATTTTAATGATAAATTTCTGGACGCAGAAATATTTCTTATCGGCCTCTTCTGTTTCGAAAGCTTCGATTATGAATCCCTTAAAAGCCGCATGGGAGAGCTTTTCGGCGTAGATCTGGATAAGGCCGAAAAGATGCAGATTGCCAGAGGGAAATTCATAGTGACAGTAGGCGGCAAAGAGCACTCCTGCCCGGTGCGGGAGCTTAAGAACCAGGTGAGGGCAGGCTGCCCGTTTTGTGGTGATCTGGTCAACCGGCTGGCAGATATTTCCATAGGCTCGATTGGAAGCGCGGAAGGATACTCCACGGTGATCGTCAGATCGGAGCGTGGGGCGCGGCTGTTGGAAGCGGCGTCGTTTGACCGAAAAGAGATAGACCGAGAAGAGATCATCAAGCTGGCTGCAATTAAGAAGAAAAATGCAGATAAAAAATTTGCAGGGATCGTGGCCGGTCTGCCGGAACGATTTGAGACGGAGAAGAGGGAATGTGCAACTGTTTGCAGCAATTTTGGAATATTATCTTGAATCTCATTTCGCTCGAAAGATCTATACAGGAACAGGCCCAAACCCTGGTTCATGGACTACTCATTCAAGCGAGGTTTCAAGCCCGATCTGGAGCGAATTCAAAAGGCTCTGGAAGAGGAGTTTCCGACAAAGATCAAGCAAGAGGACGGCAAACTTCTGCTCAGCTATGGAGCTCTTAAAAGCATTTGTGTGTCGATCACCGGCAAGAAGCTCACCGTGACCACAGAGTCGGTAATAGGTGCCAGCGACGAGCAAGCCATGGATACCAACAAGCACTTCCGAAATTTCCTGGAAAAAGCTACAGGCTACAACGCCAAGCAGAGGCTGCAGATGGCAAAAAAAGAGGTAACCAAAGGAGCCTGATTGATGGGCGAGACAATCTTGCTGACCAAGGGTGACGTTAGGCCTCTTTCACTCACTCCAGCTTTGCGATCTATGCGGCTGCCTTTTGCGCCAGCACGACTGAGACTTGGCCTCATCGTACTCTTCTCGCGAATTGATGAATGAGCTCTTCGGTCTCGCTCTGCGGTGCATATCATACACTTCGATGGAGGTGTCATTTGCTCCCCGGCCAATGAGGCTATGTAGCTCCCGGAGCGCCTTCCTCCACGCGCGGGCTCGACCTCGAAGGGAGGAGAATTGCGCTTATTCAGGACGATCATAAAAACTACAAGATATAATATGATTATTACTTTTCTGAGATAGAAAAATTTTCAGATCCTGCTCCAGGCATGAATTTATAAGCTTGAAAAACTCAGGGCATCTTTATATGAGTGAAACATCGGCCATTTCTGGTCAAGAGACCATTCAGGAGTCCTTCGTAAAGAGGATAAACGCTCTGCAGTCCGACAACAAGAACCTCGCCGAAGAGCTGGAGACAACCAGGATGGAGAGGGAAGAGGTAAGAGCAAAGCTCTTCGAGTCCCTCATTGCCAACAAAAAATATCTGCGAGAGGTTGAGCGGCTGAAGAAAGAGAATATACTCCTCAAGAGGATGCCGCTGTTCCTGGCAACGGTTATGGAGATGGGGTCGGACTATGTCCTGCTCAGGCAACACGGCAATAATCAGGAGTTCATCACTACCGCTCCGCCAGAGCTGACGGGGATAATCCAGACAAATTCTCGTGTGGCCATAAACAACTCTCTCACAATCGTTCGCGTCCTGGACCGTTCCGTGGATGTCCGGGCCAAAGTAATGGAGCTGATAGAGGCGCCCGATGTATCCTACGAACAGGTGGGCGGTCTGGAAAGCCAGATTCAAGAGATCAGGGAAACCGTGGAGCTGCCGCTCACGAATCCTGCTATCTTCAAGGAGATCGGCATAGAGCCACCCAGAGGCGTACTGCTCTACGGATTGCCGGGAACGGGCAAGACCATGCTCGCCAAGGCTGTAGCTCACGAATCCAGGGCCACTTTCATCCACATGTCCGGCTCGGAGCTGGTGCACAAGTTCATAGGAGAAGGCGCGCAGCTTGTTCGCGATATCTTCCAGATGGCGCGCGAGAAGGCCCCCAGTATCATATTCATCGATGAGATCGACGCTGTGGGAAGCATCCGTACTCATGACGGCACCACGGGAAGTGCCGAGGTCAACCGCACTATGATGCAGCTTTTGGCGGAGATGGACGGATTTAGAACCAGGGGTGACATCAAGATCATCGCGGCCACGAACAGAATCGATATCCTGGATCCAGCTCTGCTGCGGCCAGGTCGCTTTGACAGGATCATTGAGATTCCCATGCCTTCCGCGGTTGGACGGCTCAAGATCCTGGAGATCCATTCCCAGAAGATGAAGAAGGATGAGGATGTGGATCTGGCGGAGATTGTCAAAGTCACCGAGGAAGCAAGCGGTGCCGACCTCAATGCCATTGTGGTTGAGGCAGGCATGAATGCTCTTCGTAGGGGCGCATCTTCGGTTGCCAAGAGTGATTTCGAGGTGGCAATCAGAAAGGTGCTCGGGGATGAGGTTGAAGGATCAGAAGAAGCCCTGCGGATGTTCTCTTAGGCGGCAGTAAGCCGCTATTATTTTTAATCCTTCTGATTTTCTATCTGCATTCCTCTGGGCGGTCTGCGGATCGTCTGCAACTCTGTATTGTCCTGAGAAGTCAGGAAACGTTTAAGTATTCTTTTTCCGATTCCATGCTCTGATGAATCTTACAGCAATGGCAGGCATGACCGATCCGATTCTTCTGGCAAACTGGCTTCAACAAGCTGTGGATTCAACGACGGGCAGACATGTTGACCTGGTTTTTATCCAGATTCTGGCAAATACCATCAGCAGCATAGATTTAGCATCTACTTTTTTAAATATATTTTTTATAATAGTGATTGCACTTTTGACTCGCACCGCCGTTCGCATCGTAGACCGCATGCTGGTGAATTATATTCCCACGGTGGTGAGCAAAGTGCAGATGAAGATGGACGAGACCATGCAGCTCATGATGCGTAGATTGGTTTCCGCCACTATCTACGTTATCGGCCTGATGCTTATCATCTATCAGATACCGCAGCTACAAAGCCTCGTCACCGCCGTACTCGCCGGCGCGGGTATCGCGGGTCTGGCCATCGGCTTTGCCGCCAAGGACTCTCTCTCCAACTTCACATCCAGCATCTTCATAGCTGTCTTCCAGCCCTTCCGGGTGGGTGATTCGGTGGACTTTCGGGGTGAATACGGCCAGATAGAGGATTTGACACTGAGGCATACGGTAATCAGAACTACCGACAACCGAAGAATCATTGTTCCCAATAGCGTTATGAGCATGGAGCCAATCATCAACTGGTCCATCAGGGATCCGGAGATAACCTGGATGGTGGACTTCGATTTGGAAAAGGCTTCCGACATCGACAGGGCCCGGGAGATTATCATAAAGGTTGCTCAGAGCCACCCCATGGTGCTGAAGGATAAGCCGCTAAACGTGCTGCTCATGAACTCCAGGTACTCGGAGCTGACGCTGCGCCTCGAGGTTCCTGTCCCCGGCAGAAACGTGGCAAAGGTTATCGGCTGCGATATTAGAGAGGCCGTCAAAAAGGAGTTCGAGGTAGCGGGGATACCACCAGCGCCCACGCCTTAATTTGGCTTTTTAAATGCATTCAACAAAAATACGTATCTATATCAATTAGGCATTTTCATAGATGCTGAGCACAAAGATATTTATCGTTCATTGCCAATAGTGAAACTATGGATATTGAGGCTGAGGTCGTGGAGATGAAGCAAATGCTCATTGACATCTCTAGAAGGATTGATGACGTGCTTGACGAGAGCATGACCGAAGAACTCATGAAGCTATCTGAGGAATCTATTCTGGAACTGTATGAGGATGAACCGGACCTCTATAGCGTCGCAGACTTAAAGGTAAGATACAAATGAAGGGAAAAATCATCCTGATACCTGTCCCTTACACAGATTTAACTGCTGCAAAGCTGCGGCCTGCGCTGGTCATCTTTGAGGGAAGGCGGGATTTGATTGTGGCCGCCATAACAACGACAATGTTCAATGTATTTCCTGAATGGGATGTTTATATCGGCACGGAAGATCCAGAGTTTTATCAAACTGGCTTGAAGGCAGCATCCGTCCTAAAGCTGACCAAAATCTCAACTGTTCGCAAAGATCTGGCAGAAGGCGAGATAGGGAAGATCGATGGCGATCTGAGAGATGAAGTCAATCAAAAGATGAAGAGAATTTTCGAGATATGATGAAGCTTAGCCTCTAACCATTCATGTCTCCATGGCTGAAAAGTCGTGGCTCAATTGAAACGCCCATGAGCCCAGGCAGGGACTCACACAGGACGGATGGAAAACAAGATCTATTGACATTATGAATTCAGTTTCCCATGGGAAACTATTGTATCTTGCTCGCAAGCAACAAACAGGGTGTGCTTTCCATGACTAAAAAGCCGTAGCCTGGAAAATGCTGTTTTTTTATTCCAGAGGTACAAATCCACCCTGTGGAGGAATTGCATCCGATAATCCATCTAACTTCTAGATCCTTCGCCTGCGTGCCGAAAAAATTTCCTGAAACTTCAAAATCTCATCCCTTACATTCTCTTTGGCAACGACGCATGATATGGCGCACAGGCCGTCTGCCCCTGCTCTGACGACCTCGCCGGCATTGGAATAATTGATGCCGCCAATTGCGATCAGGGGAATCTCTACCCGGGCTCGGAGCTCTTCAATCAGTCTGATGCCGGCGGGCTTTCCTGCATCAGGTTTTGTCGCCGTCTGGAAGATGGGCGAGACTCCCAGATAGTCGGCTCCCATGCTTTCCGCCTGCAGGGCTTCGGCAAGGCTATGGACAGTAACGCCGATGATCCTCTCCTGCCCCAGCAGTTTGCGGGCGACAAGGCATGGCATATCGGATTGGCCCAGATGGACGCCATCGGCATCTGTTGCAAGGGCAATGTCTACACGATCGTTGATAAGAAAGATCGAGCCCGAGTCCCGGCATATCTCCCGCAGCCGCACGGCTTCCTCGTACATCTGCCGGGTTTCCGCGTTCTTGTTTCTGTACTGGACAACTTCCACCCCGCATGCTACGGCCTGCCGCACATCGCTTGAGTTCCCGGCCCGGCTTAATTCGGAGTCGGTTATGAAGTAGTATCCTTTCACACTTCGATCCTCTGCATACTCTTTACCGTTTCTGCATCAAGATTGTAAACGGCATCAAACAGCATTTCCTTGAAGCTGCCCGGCCCCTCTGCCTTTGCGGCCGCTATTTCTGCGGCTACCTCGTAGCAGACAAGACCGGCCACACAGGCAGCAACACCATCTTTTTCCACAGCGGCAAAGGTGCCAATAACTGAAGTGGCCATGCATCCCGTGCCCACAATATTTGCCATCATGATGTGGCCGTTCAACACCCTTACCACTCTTTTTTTATCGGCAACAATATCCTCTTTGCCGGTGATAACCACGGTGCAGTTCCTTTTTTCGGCCAGGTCTCGCGCTACCTCCATCAGGTTCTTCTCAACCGCCGAGGCATCCACGCCCCTGGTAGAAACGCTCTCCCCTGCCATGCGAGCTATCTCGGAAGAATTGCCCTTTATGATGCTCACCCTCACTTCATCCAGGATCTCAAAGCATTTATCATCGCGAAATTTTGTGGCTCCAGCCCCGCAGACATCAAGGACCACAGGTATTCCCTTTTGGTTGGCACTTTTTCCGGCAAGGATCATGGCATCGACAAAATCAGTTGTCAGAGTGCCGATATTCAAAACCAGAGCGCAAGATATGCCTGCCATTTCGGCGACCTCTTCTCTGGCATGAGCCATGACCGGAGAGGCTCCAAATACCTTTACGATATTGGCACAGTCGTAAATAGTCACCCAGTTCGTCAGGTGGTGTATGAGCGGCTTTTCCTTTCTCACTCTTTCCAGGCAATCTGATGCAATGCTTTTCACGGGTAGTCTCCATTTTCTCAATCTAGTATCAAGTTAAAATGTTTTTCTGTTCACATCTCACATTGAAGTGATTAGAGCAAGATGCTTATACGTTAAAAAACTTAATTATGATGATAGTTATCCATAGTAGAGGGATTCTTATGGGATGTAGAGAAGAAAATGCTGTAAAGATTAAGAAACTCAAATCACTGATCTGTGTGATATTCGCTGTGCTTTGCCTCATGGCAGAATGTGCTGTAGCAGAAGACACACAGAAAGGATTGGGCGCTATAAAGACTGAGGGAGGATATGTCTCGGGGATAAACCAGAGCGGACTACTCATATACCTGGGGATTCCATATGCAGCACCTCCAACTGGAGATCTAAGGTGGAGGCCGCCGGAGGCTGCCAAGCCCTGGGAAGGCGTCTACAAGGCCGATAGGTTCGGCCCGTCCTGTCCCCAGGCTGTCTCAAAAGACTTTGGACCTGAGTGGTACCCGGGGAACATGAGCGAGGACTGCCTCACTATGAACATCTGGACTCCTGCCGCCAATTCCAGCGAAAAGCTGCCGGTGATGGTCTTTATCTACGGAGGGGCATATATCAGGGGATCTAGCGCTCTCCCACTCTATAATGGGACCGCCCTGGCTAAGAAAGGCGTTATCGTGGCTACGTTCAACTATAGGGTCGGCGTTCTCGGATACCTGGCTCATCCACAGCTCTCCAAGGAGTCACCTAACAACACCTCAGGCAACTACGCCCTTCTTGACCAGGAGGCAGCCTTGAGGTGGATCCAGAGGAACATTGCTGCGTTTGGGGGAGACCCTGGTCGCGTCACCATCTTCGGTGAGTCAGCAGGAGCTGCCAACATAGTCAGCCAGCTTGCAATACCCCAGAGCAAAGGGCTATACAGCCAGGCCATCGTCGAGAGCGGCGGAGTCTGGTCTAATGGCCCGGCAATTCTAGGTTACAGAACAAAGGCTGAGGCAGAAGAGTACGGCCAGAAATTCGCCGAGAGCCTGGGATATTCCGGGTCTGATGCCATCCAGAAGATGCGCAACATGAATGCCTTTGACCTGGTAAATAGCACGCCGAATGTGTGGAATTCGACATTCTGGGGTTTCCACAACGTGGCCTTCAAGACCACCATTGACGGATGGCTGATTCCAGAGGAGCCGCAGGATATCTTCAGGCAGGGTCGGCAAAATCCGGTCCCACTCATGATCGGATCCAACGCCGATGAAGGAACTCTGCTGGCTGCCAAGACAAACATGACCGCAGAGGATTACTGGAAGTTTCTGCAGGACAGCTTTGGACCGGATGCCTTCAAGATGCTGGCCAGGTACCCGGCCAGGAACGATTCAGAGGTCCAGTACCGGATAGAGAGGATTGCCACAGATATCGACTTTGCCCTGGCGTCCAAGTTCATTGCCGGCTCTATGGCCAACCTCAACCAGAGCACATACCTGTATAAGTTCACCTATGTTCTGCCCGGCCAGTCCTATGGCGCATACCACACCAGCGAACTCTACTTCGTCTTCAGGCCAAGCTACTGGAAGGCGGACCCAACCAGCAGCGCTGTTTCGGATTACGTCGTGGACATGTGGACCAGATTTGCCAAGACGGGCAATCCCAATGGTGGGATTAATGTGACCTGGCCACAATACAGCAATGAGAAAGACCAGTATCTCGACATTGGAGTGGCTCATGTAGTTAAAACCGGATATTAGGCATTCGGCATTTAGGATTATCCTGTGTCCAGAAGGACGCAGGATTTTTTAATTTAATCTTGTGTTTCTGGCAGCATACTCTGCCTTGACGGGCTCAGTCGCATTGGATGCTTGTAAGATTATTGAACATCAGATTGACTGTTGCATTGCCTGTTGCACTTATGGTCAAATTTCCAATCGCGTTTGTGGATATGTTCCCTGTTTTGACTGATGCATTCTCTGTGGAGTTATCCGCGGCGTTCTCTTTGGCGTTCTTGGTTTGAGCGGCTCCAATCTCACCGAAAGCAATTCCCAGAGAGGACGATATCAGTACAGCAAGGATTACAGCTCCAATTGGTATTTTGTTCATATTTACACCTCTTTTGCTTTAAGGCTGCATTAAGACTCAGAACTAATTTAAACTTTCTCTCATCCTATTTCATATGTTTCTGGCTGGTCATGCCTGCGAGATTGCCCTGGAAGATGAAACAACATTTTATAGCCAAGGAAAAAACAATGTACAGATGCTTTAGATACTAGCAATTTGGTTTTGAGGTATCAGTATCTATGGATTTTTCATTCAAGGTTAAGGGCTGGGTGGAGCTGGAGGGAAGACGGCTTAGCGATAGCGAAGCCAGGGCAATTCTCGTGCAAAATCCGGCGGCGATCTTTAGATTTGGCGGTGAGTTCTTTTTGGAATGGAATGGCTGCCGGGCACGCGATCATTTCGGGATCATGCCGGGAGACTGTCCAGCGGGGGCAGTGGTCTGCAGCGGCAAAGAGATGGGAAGAGTGGATCCCAAATATCCTCTCATGGATCTGGATGAGGCCATAAGTATTGCCGTGCAGCTTCGTAGCGATGACGGCGTTGTGGCCCTCTCGGGAGGCGTGGACTCGGCACTGATCGCCCGGCTGGCCGGCAGAGAGTGTGTTGTGGTGGGAATTGCCGGCTCACATGACATCATGCATGCAGCCCAGGTGGCAGAGGAGTTTGGCCTGACCCTTCATCAGCACTTAATAGATCCGGCATCAATCGAAGAGGCCCTGGCCCAGGTTCTGGCAGTTATTCCTAAGATTGATCCGGTGAATGCATCCATTGCCACAACGCTATATTTTGTCTGCCAATGGGCCGGGCTGCATGGCGAGACGCGCATCCTGGCCGGGCAAGGTGCGGATGAGCTCTTTGGGGGATATTCCCGCTATTTGCAGACGGAAACCTTAGCATCGGATCTGGAGAAGGATTTCCTGGGATTTCCCCTGCAACTGGCCAGAGATCAGGCCGTGGCCGGGCTGCATGGCGCATGCTTCTCTTTGCCCTACATGGACTATAGAGTAGTAGTAGCTGCCAGGGATATTGCGCCGGAAATGCTGGTACGAGATGGGGTGCGCAAGAGACCGCTGCGAGCGGTTGCCGGGCGGTATATGTCGCCAGCAATTGCCCAATATGAAAAGAAGGCCATGCAATACGGCAGCGGTGTCATGAAGGAGATACAAAGACAGGCCGCCCGCAAGGGTTACAAGAGATCGCTGCAGGATTATCTGCTGGAAATCTGCAAAAAGGAAGGCCTGGATATTGGATGATATGGGATGATACGGGCTGGCCTGCCCTCAATCGATCACCTCTTTTAAAATGGAGTAAAATTTGTCCTTTGCCCTTCTCTCTATCCAGGGCTTGTGCCCACAATCCTCCAAGACAATGAACTGAAAGTGCTTCAATGTGGCCTACAGAGGCTCGCATACGCCCCTGGCTGGATGCGGGTCCCAATCACCGTGGATGGCAACGACCGGCAAAGCTAATCATAATGCCATTGCTACCAGATCAACCAGATCGATTACCTTTTCACCGGCCCCCGCATCTCTCAGATTTCTGACGCAAAGAGGACAGGAGGTGACGATGTAGTCTACCCCCACAGGAACGTCTTCTAGCCTCCTTTTGGCCATCTTCAGAGATAGATCCTTGTAGCCGGCCCGAACCCCGCCCCCGCCTCCGCAGCATCTGGCCGCCTTTCCTGACGCTTTCATCTCTTTGAGACGGCAGATGGCTTCGATAACCTGGCGCGGCTGCTCATAGATCTGGTTATGCCGGCCCAGATGGCAGGGATCATGATAGGTTACAGTAAGATCCAGTGGATTGATACCTATTTCCGAGATTCTCTGTGCTAAGAACTCCGGGACGCTCAGCACACGAAAATCCTGGGGGTAGCTCTTCTTAAGTGTAGTGTAGCAGCCTGCGCAGCCCGTAATTACAGTTCCGGCTCCCGTCTCTGCGATCTGCCTGCAGTTCTCATCCACAAATCGCCTGGCATCAAATCCGGTACGCAGCAATGGCGAGCCGCAGCACTGCTCATTTGGGAGCATTGTTGCCCCAAAACGATGCAGAAGTGCAAAGGTATTGGCCGCGGTCTCGGTATAACGGTAGGAGTTCATGCAGCCGGCAAAATAGACATAGTCTGCCTTTTTTGTGAGAAGGCTTCTGTCTGTCAACCAGGATAGCCGGTCTTTTGCGTCGCCAAAAGTGTTGCCGCTCGCAAAGATATTTCGGCAAAGATCAGCTTGCTGGCATGTCATCGCTCCATTGGAGACAAGCAGTCTTCTGGCGCTCTCAATCATCTCTGGTGGGTTCACGCCGGCCGGGCAGTTTTCCGTGCATATCCCGCAAGTGGTGCAGGTATTCAGGCTGTCTAAAACCTGCGAGTCGGGCTGAAGGCCACAAGTGAGTCCCTTTAGGATCATAATGCGCCCCCTGGTATTGGCTGACTCCCAACCGGACTGCTCGAAGACTGGGCAGAAGGTGCGACAGGTTCCGCATCGCACACATTGATTGATCGCCAATAGATCGAGATTCATTCAAAGCCCCATCTTTCCTGGATTTAAGATCCCCTGGGGGTCCAGTGCTCTTTTTATGGATTGCATCACAGAAAATGCCTCTGTTCCGACTTGCTCCGGCAAATACTCCGCTCGAGCCAGGCCAATGCCGTGCTCGGAGCTGACTGTTCCGCCTAGCTCCATAGCCGCTCTATGAATTCTATCCGCGGCGAGTCGCAGCTTCTCCCATTGCTCTTTATTCATGACATCTATGAAGAGGGCTACATGCAGGTTCCCGTCTCCAATATGGCCGTATTTCATGGCCGGGATATTTAGCTCTGTGGTGATCTGTTGCACCTTTTTAATCAAAGCGGGAATCTCCTTAATAGGCACGCCTACATCCTCACCCATATAGATGCGGGTTTTCGTGGGATCAAGCCGGGATATGGCAGCACCTACCAGTCTTCTGGCCGCCCAGATGCTGTCCATCTCCGGGCCTACAGCTAATCTCACACTTTTGGCCGTAGGTTGGCAGATCTCACAGATTTGCCGGGCAGCCTCAGCGGTTGAACTTTCCGTTCCATCCACTTCGAATAAAATTACATCTCCGTCCTCGGGTATGGCAAGTAGCGCATCGCAAAGTTTCAGGACCTGCAGAGTTGTTCTGTCCAGTATCTCGCAGGCAGAGGGGGTGATGCCGTTTGAAAATATCCTTATTACTGCCTGGCCGGCGATTTCGGCCTCAACAAAACATGCCAGCACAAGTTTTCTTGTACTTGGCAAGGGGGCTATTTTCAGTCCGGCTCTGGTGATGATTCCCAACGTTCCTTCCGATCCCACAAAGAGACGGGTAAGATCGTACCCAGCAGATGATTTGAGCACCTTTTTACCGGTATGAATGACACGGCCATCTGCCAGCACCACCTCTAAATCAAGGACGTAATTTCTCACAGTTCCATATTTGACGGAGCGCATGCCGCTGCTGTTGTAGGAAATCATTCCACCGAGGGTGCACATGGCCAGGCTTCCCGGATCGGGCGGGAAAAAAAATCCGTAGGGCAACAGGGCAAAATTGAGCTTTTCAGCTACTACACCAGGCTCAACGATGACCTGCTGGTTTTCAATATCTATTTCCAATATCCTGTTCATTCCTGACATGTCCAGGACAATGCCTCCTCTAACCGGAGAGCATCCGCCGGCAAGCCCGGTGCCCGCCCCCCGTGCCGTGACGGGGATAAGGTGTTCGCCGCATAGCCTTAGGATGCATGAGACCTGGCTCGTGCTCTCCGGTCGCACAACAAAGTCGGGCAGGCCAACGACTTGAGATGCGTCGCCTGCGTAGCAACACCTTTCGCCAGGAGAGGCAGATACCCTGTCTCCAACAATCTCTTTTAGCTCACGCAGAATATCTGTCATAAAGATTCAGGCCACTCACTTTCATCTGGGATGAACGCCATATCGATATAAAGATTCGCTGCAAAAAGATTTTCTTCTCGAAGTCTCTCTTGTGCTTAAACTCTAACTTTTCTTCGTGGTATGATTTTCATACAAAAATAACTATGTTAAAGTTTATATCTTGATTATAATTTTAAATATTATTTTTTAATAATTTAACAAATCTTAACTATTTATTAAATAAAAATTATATATACAAAACAAACCTGTTTGTTTTATAATAAAAACATTTTTAGAGTATAACTAAACATAATCGATTTAAAGTATTCATAAATGTATAACTTAATAAAATCAATCGTATATTAAAATAGAAAACGCCCACATTACAAATTTATAATTATTATAATTATAATAATTTCATATAAAAAAAGTTAACTGATTTTAACTTTAAATTTAGAAAATTTTATAAATACTAATTAGGTACAACAATCCTATATGTTGCTAGTGCGATTATTATTTATAAAATTAAAATGATTTTGAGTAAAGAAACATTCTATTCTATTAGTTTATAGGAATGAGTCTAACTAGAAATGCTCTTTAATTGTTGAAGTGGTTATTTATGTCGCAAAGCATGAGGGTGGGCGGAGAGAGGGGCATATTCATAGAGTATATGGAATGAGCCTGTTGGCAAAATCCCTGACATCATGGGTGTGCAAATATTTGTGCTTATAGTTTATAGAATCAAAGTGAAATCACGGGCTTTTCTCGCATCTACCTAAGTGTTCTCATTGAAACCACCGAATTTAAAAATATATTTTGAAATTTAAAATAATATATTATTAGTAAACTATTTATCATAATTACTATTATTTTTTAAACTAAATTATTTTTAATTATTATTATTTTGAAGAATTTAAGTACATATTATTAGTACACTTTATATAAATTATTATTTAATTAACATAGTTTTCTCAAAATTTGAAATTAATTTTTTTAAAATATTGTTAATATTCAAAACTGCGATTTTTAAAGTGAAAATCAATCCCACGATTAAAAAGTGAGAGATCGATTTATAATCGCAAAATGCCATCCACTACATTTTTGTAAGCCTTCAGCGACCATCTTGCCAAATATCCCATTTGTTCTTTGTCTCCAGAATTTCTCCCCGGTTCTCAATGCTCGCTGTGCCGTCGCATAGAAAAGGTTGATGTAGATGACCATAGCAGATGCGTGCCACAGATCGGGATTTTCTGGGAGGGTCGTGGGCTATTTCGCTTCAAAGCTCCTACTGTATGGGATCTTCACGACAATATGCTAACTTTATGAAATGCTAAATAGATCAGTTGGGGTTAGGCTAAGAAGATAGATTGATATAAATAATTATACTTATTCGCGTTTTAATAAATGATCAAAACTGATAAATACTATCAATATTAACTCAGTAGATCTAGTTATTCAAGCTGTTGTATTCCTGGAGCGAGCGCCTGGGCTATGAAACTCCTAGAATAGCTTGGCTTATTTTTAGATGATAATATATAAATTATTATTGAGGATTCCTATTAACCTATAATTTTAATGGAGCACACAATCACACATATACTATTATAGTGAATACTATATAGTGAAAAGCTCAACGATGGTTAAAGAGTGGATTTAAGTATAAAAAATATATAATATAAATAATACTTGTAAGTTCGAAGGAGAACGTATCTCTTATCGATTACAATGAAGGTGATATCCGTGTGGCTCGATAGGGTTAGGTGGAGTATGAAATCCATAGTATTAGGCCTTAAGCCGTATAGGCTCGGTGCGGTCCGTGCAGATGTTAGGAATATTGAAGCCATTTCCAATTCGGGGAGGAGTTGACCGATGCCTTCCATCCTGAGTTATCCCGGCGTGTATATTGAAGAGCTGGAAAGCGGAGTTAGAACCATTGCAGGAGTAGCAACATCCATTACTGCATTTGTGGGATACGCTCCTCAAGGGCCCCTCAATGAGGCAGTCCGCATCTTCAATTTCGGTGAATATGAGCGCAACTTCGGGGGATTGCATAAAGACAGCGAGATAGGCTATGCAGTGCAGCAGTTCTTTATAAATGGAGGAAGAGACGCCTATGTGGTGAGAGTTGCTCAAGGATCTGGAAAAGCCAAAGTAGTCCTTAAAAATATCCTTATTGGAGATAGCCAAGACGATGTACTAAATGTAGAAGCACTAAATTCTGGCGCCTGGGGCAACAATATCCGCATGGATGTGGATTATGCCACTAGCAACCCTGATAGCACTTTTAATTTAACCGTGAGCCAATTCGAGAAGAGAAACGGCAAGCAAAGCATAATTCAAACTGAACTTTTCCGCAACCTCAGCATGAACAGCTATTCGTCTACATTTGCGCTATCGGTAGTGAATAGTTCTTCAAAGATGATTAGAATAGAGCGCTCCAATTTTATCTACCAGAATATGGGTTACAGCCTTAGCAAAAAATTAAGCAACCCCGATTTTTCACTAAACGAACAAACGAAAAATATCGAATTGATTTTAGATGGAAGCGAACGAATTACTCTGGAGCTAGGCTCCCCTTTGCCTACAAAAATAGATGAATTAAAACAAGCTTTAAACGATGCGATACAAATTGCCGCACCAGGCAAACTTGAAGCTATCAGGACAGATGCTACAGGGAATCTCGAGATTAAAGGTGATTTTGTAAAATTGAATTCACTAACTAAAGTCGAGAATTCTTCAGTAGAGGTTCTTACTGCAGCGGCAAATGATGCGGCGAAAGCTCTGGGCTTGGGCCTTGCCAACGGCGGTCGCGAATCAGAAGGTGCCAGTGCTTACCGTCCTGCCCCCACAGGTACAATTAGCGGAGACATAGCAGCTAAGCTAGGAACTACGACCAAAGGAAATTTGCAGATAGATGTCCTGACTAATCCCCCTTCTTCGACGCCTTTGACTGCAACGATTAATCTCAGTGATAATACTGCTGTCGGCCCTGATTTGGCCGCCTGCCTGCAGGATAAAATCCGCAAAGTTTTAGATCTGAACAATAAGAGTTATGCTGCGCTTGAGTATGCCACAGTAACGTTCAATGGATCGATAATTCGTGTAGTACCCAGTGCTGATACGCCAAATGCCACTATTACCCTAGGCGGTGAGGTAGGAACATTTGCCGAGTTTTCTCCGCAAAAAGGATACACCAACATCCAGCAATACAGTTTAGGCGTGGGCGCTGAATCATGCGCACAGACTAACGCATCTTCTGGAGCAGACGGCATGCCGCCTTCAGATGCTTCCATAATTACAGGAAGCTATGAAGAAAAAACTGGAATTTACGCTTTACGTGATGTAGATTTATTCAATCTCCTAGTGATACCGCGAGCCTCAATGCTGAATTCTGCTCCTGCAAATGAGGTCATTACAAAAGCCATCGCATTTTGTGAGGAGCGCCGTGCTTTCTTCCTCATAGATCCACCTCAAGTTAGCAGTATGTCTGTCATAAAGACTTGGGTTGAGTCCATCGCTGCCAGCAAAAACTCAGCAGTCTATTTCCCGCGCATTATGGCCTCAGATCCCCTGGATCAGTCCAGGGTTAGGCCCATGCCTGCCTCCGGGGCCATAGCCGGCATCTTCGCTCGCACCGATGCCGAGAGAGGCATATGGAAAGCTCCTGCTGGAATTGATGCAGTCCTGAAAGGTGTGCAGGCACTATCTTACAAGATGACTGATCTGGAGAATGGCGTACTCAACGTTGAAGGGATCAACTGCCTGCGCACATTCCCGGTCTACGGCTCCATCGTTTGGGGAGCGAGGACCAGGATGGGGGCCGACGCCAGGACCAGCGAGTGGAAGTACATTCCCGTCCGCCGCCTGGCGCTCTACATCGAGGAAAGCCTCTACCGCGGTACTCAATGGGTGGTATTTGAGCCCAATGACGAACCTCTGTGGTCTCAGATCCGGCTCAACATAGGGGCATTTATGCACAACCTCTTCCGCCAGGGGGCCTTCCAGGGCAGGTCGGCAAGGGAGGCTTACTTTGTCAAATGCGATAAAGAGACTACCACCCAGACGGATATCGATGCAGGCATTGTAAACATCCTTGTGGGGTTCGCCCCGCTCAAGCCCGCCGAATTCGTGGTGATCAAAATCCAGCAGATGACCGGTCAGATGCAATCATAAGGGAGGTATTTAATGGCACAGTTCAGCGTAAACGGGAGCCGCTTTGATCCATATAAGAACTACAAGTTCAGAGTAAAGTGGGATGGAAATTACGTTGCAGGCATAAGCAAAGTGAGTGTTCTTAAGCGTACCACTGAGGTGGTAGAGCATAGGGAAGGAGGTGATCCGAGCAGCGCCCACAAATCGCCAGGAAGGACGAAATTTGATGCCATAACCCTTGAGAGAGGCATAACTCACGACGTCGAGTTCGAGAAGTGGGCCAACAAAGTGTGGAACTTCGGTTCAGGAGCAGGGTCCGAGGTTTCGCTCAAGGACTTTCGCAAAGAAATCATAATCGATGTGTTCAACGAGGCTGGACAAAAGGTGCTCTCCTACAAGATTTATCGCTGCTGGGTGTCGGAATATCAAGCTCTGCCAGGTTTAGATGCCAATGCCAATGCGGTGGCCATCCAAACCCTCAAGCTTGAGAATGAAGGCTGGGAGAGGGATTACGAAGTAACCGAGCCAAATGAGCCGAGCTTCACTGAACCGCCTGTGTAAAGCATGAATGAAGCGGTAGACGTAACCCTGCCTAGCGGCTGCTGGATAGAGGAGAAATGCCACAAAAGTGCCTCCTTACGTCCTTTTTGCGGAGACGATGAGGCCATCTTGCTTGAAGCAGGTGGTGTCCTCCTTCCGGCCCAGTGGACAACGGCTTTGCTGGCTCGATGCCTGATCCAGCTGGGCACGCTTAACAAATTCACTCTCGAAACGGTCCGATCGTTAAATGTGGGCGACCGGGAAGCTCTATTGCTTCACCTGCGTCGCATCACCTTGGGAGACAGTCTTTCCTGCCTGGTGGTCTGTCCGGCAAAAGGCTGCAGTGAGAAGATTGACCTGGACTTGAAGGTGAGTGATTTGATACTCCCTCCTTACTCTGATGTTCAACCATTGTATGATATATCATTAAGCGAAGGGGAAAAAACCTACAAGGTAAGTTTTAGGCTGCCAAGAGGAGGCGATCAGGAGGCAGTTGCCACATTGGCCAGGACATCTCAGCAGGCTGCGGAGGATCTATTGCTGAGCAGGTGCGTGCAGAGCATAACTGCAGAGGATGGTGATGCTGTTGCCATTTCGCCGGAAATTGCCACGAGAATTTCGAGCGCTATGGCTGATCTTGACCCCCAGGCGGAGCTGAAGTTGAATCTGCGCTGTCCCGCATGTGGGGGTAGCTTCTCGGCACTCTTCGACACTGCCAGCTACCTATCTCAAGAGCTTGCCGGACATATGGAGAACATCTACAGGGAGGTTCATCTGCTTGCTTTCTATTATCATTGGAGCGAGGCTGAGATCATGAGCATGCCTTCCCAGAAGAGGCAACGATACCTGGAGCTTTTGGCTAATGCTCTAGGGGAGTAGTGATGTCAGGAGACTTTATCGGCAATCTGGTAAGACGCAGTGCAGGGATAATTCCTGCGGTTCATGTGCAGCCGGCGGCAAGAACGTATTTCACTCCCGGCTTTGATCTTTCCCCTTTGCCCAATCAAGTGCATGGTATCTCAACAGACCGTGAATCAACCTTGAATGAGCAGGAGATGGATAATCCTGTAAATCCGACAGCGGTTTCTTCTCAATTGGAGAACTTTGAAAGGACCGAAAAGGGTTCTGATACATCTAGCTCGGGCGAAAATACCTATCCTGGTCTGAGAGCCTCCAAATTGAAGATTGCTCGTGATGATTATGGCAAGCTCGATTTCAATTTAGCAAAAAACGATGTTGAGCTAACCAAGGAAATCATTCCAGAAAATGCAAAACCAGCGAATTCCCATAAATCTCTTCCTTCCTCCTTTCCAATGAATGGAGCAGTAATCCAAGCAGATACAAGTGCAACAGA